>Ga0207987_1000129_pt1 | contig 23264 bp, 18 predicted proteins | sample ETNtaG_19_FD_185768 | JGI IMG/M metagenome (GOLD analysis project Ga0207987, IMG submission 185768) | Marine microbial and viral communities from oxygen minimum zone, Eastern Pacific Ocean - ETNP201302PF86A (SPAdes) (version 2) | ecosystem: Environmental > Aquatic > Marine > Oceanic ...
CCGTCGGATCTGCCAGAGTCGAGATGTCCCCAAGTGAATCTGGTTCGCCCTCTGCGACCTTTCTTAGGATTCGCCTCATCACCTTCCCGGATCTGGTCTTTGGGAGGCCGGGGACATTCTGAAACAAGTCTACCTTCGCATGTGCTCCAATCTGCTTCCTGCAAAGTGAATTCAATTCGGATTCAAGGTCATGATCCCACTCTTTCTCAGGCTGTAGAACTACATAGGAATAGACTCCTGTACCCTTAATTGGATGTGGGAAGCCGACTACGCTTGCTTCTGCGACCGATGGATGGCCCACAAGCAACGACTCAAATTCGGCAGTCCCCATTCGGTGGCCTGAGACGTTTATTACATCATCAACCCGACCCGTAATCCAGTGGAATCCGTCCGAGTCGCGTCGGCATCCATCTCCCGTGAAATACAACCCTGGGGACTCTGAGAAGTAGGTCGAGACAAACCTCTGATGATCCCCCCAGATGGTCCTAGCTTGACCTGGCCATGGCTCAGAGATGAATAGCAGGCCCTCGCCAGCCCCTGAAATCACCTCACCGTTGGAATCTTTGAGGACAGGGGAGATTCCCGGGAGGGGGAGAGTGGCCGATCCACCTATGGTGGGAGTAACATTTGCAATTGGCGAGATGCATATCCCCCCAGTCTCAGTTTGCCACCATGTGTCCACAATGTTGCACTGGCCGTCCCCAACCACGTCATAATACCAATTCCAAGCATCGGGATTAATTGGTTCTCCGACAGTTCCAAGGACCCTCAGAGATTTTCGATCGTATCTTTTCACGAACTCGTCCCCTTGGGCGGCGAGGGCCCGGATGGCAGTTGGGGCGGTGTAGAAAATTGAAACATTGTATCGTTCGACCAAGTCCCAGTACCTTCCAGCATCGGGAAATGTCGGAATCGACTCGAACATCAGAGTCGTGGCGCCGTTTGCTAGAGGGCCATATACGATGTAGGAATGCCCGGTAATCCACCCCACGTCCGCCACGCACGCATAGACATCGTCCTCCCTGAGGTCGAAAACTGTGGCATGGGTGTAGCTTGTGTAGGTAATGTACCCCCCACAAGTATGTACCAATCCCTTTGGCTTGCCGGTAGAACCGGAGGTGTAGAGGATGAATAGGGGATCCTCAGAATTGCAAATTTCAGCGTGACACTCGGGAGACTGTATTGGTACTATTTCATGCCACCAAACATCCCTGGAGTCATCCCAACCAACATCCCCTCCCGTTCGTTGGAAAACCATAACACTATCCACGGGATTTGGTCCGGAAAGCGCCTCATCGCAAACATCTTTCAGAGGAATACGCTTTGTTCCGCGCAATCCTTCATCCTGCGTAATCACAACCTTTGACTCACAATCCAAAACCCGATCCCTTAGCGACTCGGCTGAGAACCCTCCAAAAACAACCGAATGGATTGCACCTATTCTAGCACATGCCAGCATAGAGACTGCAGCTTCTGGTACCATGCCCATGTAGATGATGACTCTATCCCCCTTATCCACCCCTAGGCTTTTCAGAGCGTTTGCGGCCTTGCAAACCTCATCATGGAGTTGCTGATAGGTCATCTTCCTTGATTCGCCTGGCTCGTCGCCCTCCCAGATTATTGCTGTCTTTGACCCCCTGGTCGGGAGATTGCTATCCAAGCAAGACTCAGTGACATTTAGCATACCGTCTTGAAACCATTCAATCTGTTTCTCTGAGACCTTCTCAAACGAACCATTGAGTCCCTTTGTTGGTTCTTTTTCCCAAGAGACTCTGGAGCGGCTGACTTCGAGCCAAAAATTATCTAAATTGGACAGTGCGGAGTCATAAATATCTTCATAATCCTGAAATGTAGTAATTTTTCCCTCTGTTCCAGAAGAAACCCTCTTTGGGACCTTGCGCTTTTCGCTCATGGGCCAGTGGATGTTCTTGTAGAAATGAAATTTGTGATGAAAAGCAAAATAGCAATTGTGAATAGTAAGTCCGATTTGACGAGCACTATATTGGTTGGCGGGTACAGTGTTAGAAGGGGGAGAGGAAGAAGTCGATGACTTGCTAACTGGTACTCTGACATTTTCGGAGAAGCAAGTTGAGTATCTGAGATCAGAGTTTGAAAGGCAGCGGAGATGGGTGAAATCCCTTAGTGACAGGGAAGCGGCGGCTCTCAAGGAACTTGAGAAGACTAAGGGTTCGATAAGTTACAAGGTCGGTAGGGCGGTTACTTGGCCGGTCCGAAAGATACTGAAAATCCTCAACAACCCGACTGGGAGGATCTTCCTGTGGGGGACAACAGTCGAAACCTACGAGCAGGATATCTTCTCGCCATTCATAATTAGCCCGGAACTCCTTCCTGAATCTGGGAGTCATGGAATTCCCGATGTTTTCGTACAAGACATGCTGCTAAGCATTAGGATTGGAGCGCTTTCGGTGAATGAAATTAAAGACGAGATCTTCGAAAGATCCTTCGAAATGGAAAACGAAGTACTTCTCGACTGCCTGATTAGAATAACTAGGCATGCGATAAATAGCAGGGAATACCATGGAAACATCAAGAACATGTTTGTTGGTTCATTTAGGAGCCTGGTTCTGAAAGAGCCTATCTCGGCAATCAGGTACTATGACGAGTTTGGGCCGCAGATGAGTGATGTCAGAGCGGACAAGACCCTCGTCCAGACATTGGTGAAACTTGGATACGTGAAGAGGGCACAAAAATTCCTTGACGGCATGAAGAACGACTCATGGGTGAAGGAAACTAGGTCGGAAATTAAGCCGATGACGGACCTAGTCGACAAGGGATTCTCTGGAGAATACTACAGGCAGAGGAGTTGGAGGCCAAATCCTGGGGCTGTGGTATACTTTGCGAGTCAAGCGATGCCTTACACCACTAGCGGGTATGCAATCAGGACTCACGGGCTGGTTCGCTCAATTAGAGACCTGGGGCACAACATAACCGTCTGTGCAAGACATGGCTACCCCCTAGATAGAGCTGACTTCAAAGGGGAGTATCTTGGGGGCAGCGAAGAAATAGATGGCATCGAGTACCTGTTCAACACCAGTAATCGAGCAGGTGAAAGTCCCGAGATCCCATATGGCAAGGTTTTCAACTTCAGGAAATACGAGGAATACCACTACCTTGCTTGTGAGACACTAGCTCAACAGGTAGAGGAGATCAAGCCGTTTGCAATCCATGCTGCATCTAACTTCGTGACAGGCATGGCAGCAGTAAGCACTGCAAAGGCACTAGGGATTCCTTCGATTTACGAGATTCGGGGTTTCTGGCACCTCACTCAGGCATCGAAGCGCAAGGGGTACGAAGACTCGGACCACTACCACCTCTCTGAGGCTATGGAGTTGGAAGTCGCCTCCCAAGCCGATCACGTGTTCGTCATCACCCAGGCCCTAGCGGACATCCTAATTGACTACGGGGTCGATGAGAAGAAGATCACCATCCTACCCAACTCAGTTGACGTTGAGAAATTCAATCCAATGGAAAGGGACGCAGAACTTGAGGACTATCTAGAGGCATACGACAGGGTGGTCCTCGGATACATTGGGTCATTCGTCGAATACGAGGGTCTGGATTTGCTTCTGGAGGCTGTCGCAAGCATCAGGAATGAGGTTGGAGACCAATTGAGGGTCATTCTTGTTGGAGACGGGCCAGTAATGAAAGAGTTGAGGGAGATGGCAAAGTTCCTCGGAGTCGATGACATAGTCAAGTTCACCGGCAGGGTGAGTCACGACGAAGTCCAGAGGTACTACTCCGTGTTGGACATCATGGCATTCCCGAGGAAGGGGCGGAGGGTCTGCGAGCTAGTTTCTCCGCTGAAGCCATTCGAGGCCATGGCAATGGAGAAGGCTGTGATTGCATCCGATGTGAGTGCCTTGGCAGAGATAGTGGATGACGGGAAGACAGGGTTGTTGCATAAGAAAGACGATGCCAGAAGCCTTGCTGATTGCATCAAGAGGCTGATCGAAGACGATGAGTTACGAGCATCCCTGTCAAAGGCCGGCAGGGAGTGGGTCAAGGAACACCGGTCGTCCATAGCTATAGCAGGCAGGGTCACTCAGGTTTACGAAGACCTGGCACTAATGGACCCATACGAATTCAGCAGATGATGGGACGGTTTGCCTGAGCAAGCAATAGAGTTTGCATAGCCAGATGGAAGCAGGGTGTATTCAATAAGAAGTCCCATCAGGCGGGTTTGATGGAAGGGGGACCTGTGGGTGGCAAGGCCATCAAGAGAGGTCGTCCCCCTTCGTTCAACTCGCCAATCGTGATGGCCAAGAACATCAGAGAAAACAAGCAGTTGCTGTTTCACTTCGTTAGCAGGGATATGAAACTGAAGTACCATGGCTCAGTTCTTGGGTATGGTTGGACGATTATTGAACCGCTAGTGATGACTGGTGTGTTCTACTTGCTGTTTGCTATCCTGACGACTAGCGTTGATCCATACAGGCCGATGCACATCATTATCGGGTTCATGACTTGGTACTTCTTCGCTGGAACGATCACCAAGTCCACATCCTCACTAGTGGGAAAATCTGGACTAATCAAAATAATCTACTTCCCCCGAGAGTTGTTCATTGCTGGCATAGTATCGTTCGAAGCATTGACTCTCCTACTTAGCCTGCTAATAGTCATCCCAATGGCTTACTATTACGATCTTGAGTTGAGTTGGCGTGTTGTGTTGCTCCCCGCTTCCATCCTGGGAATTGGGCTCCTTGCCTCAGGAATTGGGCTTTTCACCTCCATATTGCAGGCCCGGGTTCGGGATGTACAGCACATTGTCGGACTTGTTCTGAAAACCAGTTTCTTCCTTTCTCCGGCATTCTGGACATTGGACAACGTTCAGAGGGTCCCAGAGGAGTATCTCGATATCTACCTATATGCGAATCCAATGGCAGTATACATGACAATGGCGAGGTCGGCATTCAACGGCCAACCTGTAGGGATAAGCGATAAGCACATTATCTCTGCATTCGCTGTCTCAGCCCTGGTATTCTACATAGGGTCGATTTTCTTCATGCGAAACGAGAGTCGGGCGGTGAAGAATCTATGATGGAGGGGATTGCGATAGAACTCAGGGGCGCTAGTTTAGATTTCCCGATGGTTAAGGGGAGTCGTGGAATAATGGATATCGTCCTAGATTTGATTCCTATCAGTAGAAAATCGAAGAAGCCCGGCACTAGAATCGATAGGGGGGTTAGCGAACTGGAATGGGAAGAAGAGCCAGATGCAGGAGTCTATCGGGTAATTATCAGGAACAAAGACCTTGATGCAATAGTCAGCAAAATCGAAGTTAAGGGGACTAGCCATTCCTTCGATTGGAATTCCCGAGAAGTGGATGCAGATTATTGCTATAGAATTCAATACAGAGAGGGGGCTGGAGGGGACTGGGTTGACATCAATCAATATCAAGACCTGCTCCGTCCGGAGCCAATCGAAGTAGTAATGGATAAGAATGCTGACTCAGTGTTTTCTTCGAAAAGGAAGACTTTCAGGGCAATCGATGGGGTTTCATTGAGAGTCAAAAAGGGCGAAGTAATAGGAGTCATTGGGGAGAATGGATCTGGAAAGAGTACTCTTCTACGCCTAATCGGAGGAGTTTATTCACCCGATGAGGGAGAAGTCGAAACGATGGGTAAGGTGACTATGCTGATTAGCGTCGGGGCTGGTTTCGAGAGTCACCTCTCAGGCAGGGAGAACATCATGATTGCGGGTAGCATGTATGGAATTGGGCAGAGTAGTCTAGAGGAAATGTTACCCTCAATTGTTGATTACTCCGGAATCAAGCAAGAATTCATCGACCAACCTCTGAGGACCTACTCATCAGGAATGCGATCAAGACTTGGCTTCTCGATCATCAGCCATCTTGAGCCGGAAATACTACTCCTGGATGAAGTAATGAGCGCAGGAGATCACGACTTCAGGAAGAGATCCGAGAAGAGAATCCTGGAGATGGTTGAAGGAGATGCCACAGTAGTCATAGTGTCCCATGATGTAGGTATCCTAGAGAGGTTGTGCGACAGAGTCTTCGCGATGAAGGAAGGGAAGATCGTTACCGATGGTAGTTTCAATCAAGCGGTTTCGGTTTACAGGTCATGAGTATTTGGAAGGAGTTCTAGAAATGGCAGATAAAGTAGAGCAAACGGGAATTCAGACAATCACCTGGGAAGAGGTAAGGGGTGCATTTCAGTACAGATTCATCATCAGGGATGACAAACTCGAAAAAATCACCAACAAGGACGTGACAAACGAAACAACCTACCAATTCGACTGGAATGAACGTAATCTAGAACATAAAATCCGATATCGCATCCAATATAGGAAGGAACAGGGAGGAGAGTGGTTGGATATGGAAAATTACCAATATCTCCATCCACCCGGATCCTCGATATTGAGGACTTTAGTCGGAACAACTATCACGAGTGAGCCGGGAGGAAAAATAGCCATCACTAAGTCAGGCCACAGGGAGTACTCAATTGAGAAGTGGGTAGAACTAGACGAAGAGAACAAGATTAGGAAAGAGGGGGTCTAGTCGGTGGGAGTTGAGGTGCCTTGGGACTCGCCAGAAAAACTCACACTCAAATGGGGAGACACTCAGGCGAATAACCTATGGGGTTCGATTTTCTCTGGTTTCGAAATCGGATGGAAGGGCAAGAGTGTTCTTGACTTCGGGTGCTTGTGGGGATATTTTCCAAAATTCCTCCTTGAGGAGAAGGGAGTTAGGGAGGCCGTTGGAATAGACATTCATCCGAAATGGGAAGGCGTCTCTGAATGGGATTACCGCAGTATGACCAACCTCAAATTACATTCCGGGGACCTCACTGAGATTGTAGAAATACAGGAAAGGAAATTCGACATTATCACTACAGCGGGAACAATATTCCTACTCAACCCGTCCAAGCAAGAAGAGGTATTGACTTGGATGTTTGATCACTTAAAACCGGGAGGGAGCCTATTAGTCCAAACTCGAACATTCTTTTCATACAATGGGGGAGACTTGCATAATGTAACAAATACCCCGCACCCCCATGTGATTTTCAGCGATCGGGTAATCAACAAAATATCACGTTCTCGAAAATTGAGTCCCATGTCGGCAACTGGATATCTGATGCTCTTCCATAGATCTGGATTTGAGATAAAGGAAGTTCGAAGAACCACGGGGATTGATGAGGATTTTTTCAAGAAACACCAAGAAAAGCTATGGTTCTACTCGAAACGAGATCTTGGTACTGGTGACATTTACGTCCACCTTATGAAGCCGAAAAATGATAGAGACATTTCGGAGATGAGGCAATAGAATGGGGTCTGAGAGAAAATCATCGGGGATCGATGAAGACTACTTGGATAGTAGGAGCAAGTTGGCAACTAGAGAGGAAAAAGGTGGATCCGAATGGGGTGGCGATATGGCTCAGAGAATCTGGGATGGCCTCTACTCGAGGCATGCCCCTGCCATAGATGGAGCTACGATACTAGACATAGGTTGCTCTTGGGGGTACCTTCTAAAGCACATTGAAGAGAACTTCAAACCCGCCAAAATGATTGGAACGGACATTCGACCATGGTGGGAAATAGAAGATCACGGATGGGATTACAACTCTCTTGCAGACAGATTGCGACTAATTGCTAGCGATCTGACAGAAGTAGAGGAAATCCCTGTTGAAAGCATCGATTTGGCGATGTGCACATCGGTACTTCAATACCTCACTCCTGAGAATGTAGAAGCCAATATTGAGAAGGCGTATTCGTTGATCAAACCTGGAGGAGAGATGATTCTACGAACTAGAGTTTGGTCATCCGCCATTGGTGCTGATTTACATCGTGATATTGGGTTGCCATACGCACATCTTCTTTACTCTAAGGCGGAAACGGATAAGGTCCTAGAAGAAAAGGGGAAACCAGCGAAATACCTTAACTGGTTGGATTCAAATTCGTACTTGGCGATATTCCACAGAGTTGGTTTTGAAATGATTGACGTCAGGAGGCGCTTGAATCATCATGCTGAAAATGTGGCATCCAGGGTTTTGGAAATGTACCCCTGGGTGGAACCAAAAGAAGTTCTGTGTGCCGAGCTAGAAGTTCGAATGGTTAAGCCATTTGAACAAGACTCGAATAACTCCTCAGATTTCGATTCGGAGATGATTATCAATGAAACGATCGAGCAAGAAAATAAGGATAATTGTGGCGATTCTAGGTGTGTAGTTTGTGATACATCTGCATCAGAATTCGAAGAAATGAATGGAGTGGAAAGAAGAAGATGCCCGACGTGCGGCTCGGTTGAAAGAACGAGGGGAGTACTAAACTGGATTCGTTCCAATGAAGAAGTTTCCGAGTTGGAGATATTTGCAGTGGCGCCGGCAAGTGCAACTTCTAGATTCATCTCGGAGATGTGTCCGAAAAAATTCGACCGATGCGACATTCGCCCCATCAACAATTTTGAGATAACTGCAGATATCACAAATATGCCAGAGGTAAAAGGTTCAACTTATGACTTGGCAATGGCGATTAAGGTTCTCGAACACTGTCATGATGACCTGTCAGCAATTTCGGAAATCCACAGGATTTTGCGACCGGGCGGGAGACTAATTGTTAATGGGGACATAAGTGACGGAAGAAGTACTCGTGAGATGGATGATCCCACTTCTTACTATGGCAAAGATGGATTTGAAGAATACAATATCGGCACATTCAGGAAGTATGGTTTGAAGGATATAGAGGCAGTTCTAAGTAGACTATTCGAAATTAAAACATATGTAGTGAAGGACCCTCCCACGGACTACGAGGGTTTCATCATCGAATGCACAAAGCAGGAAAAATGAACAGGGGACAGGCAGGTGACTAGATGAGTTCGGACCCATATACGAAGAGAGGAAAGGGGAGCGATGATTTATTCGTAGATTTTGATGTTAAGCTTTTTGCAGAGTTGAACGAGGAATTTCGAGAAGATCCGATGAAGAAGTTTACTCAGTCCAGACCTTCAAAGAAAAAACCAGTGGAAGTAGAGAAATTTGAGAAGAAATACGCCTCTGATGGAGTTGAGTTACTGGCGAAACACTTTGGATGGGATGAGAATCCACCTAAGAGAGTCCTAGAATTTGGATGTGGGACAGGATTCATTTCCCAATTCATCAAACAAACATATCCCAATGCAGAAGTTGTCTGTACTGAGATTTACACAGATGAAAGATGGGTCGAATACCCGGATATAGAATTCCATGAAGTTGACATCTCAACAGAAAACTATGATTTCCTGGGGAGTTTTGATGCAATTGTTAGTTTTGTTGTTTTCGAACATGTTCGTTTGCCATTTGAAGCGCTTTCTGCACTCTATAACCTGTTAGAACCAGGCGGGATGTTATACTTCAGCAGTAATCTCCAGAGAGGTTGGAGTGCCTCACATCGATACAGAGAAGTATTCTTCCCGTGGCCCCATCTTCTCTTCCAGGATTCAGTATTTGCCGAATACTATGAAAAATATCTCGATAGGCCTCCCGCCTCTGGAACAATTACCTCATGGGTAAATGGGATGACCCCGGCGCATTACAGAGATTACTTCAGACAGATTGGCTTTGAGCAAATCATTGTAAAATTATCAGGTGGGCGATGGGATGAACAGGTAGAAGAGTTCTACCAAAGATTCATCAATATCCTGGGCAGGTACTCCAAGGAGGATCTGGATAGTTCTATGATGTATGCACTCCTAAGGAGGCCTTTGTTGAACGATGAGGTTGAGTGTTTATGTATTGAGCACGAAAGAGATTCGAGTAGATTTTCATGGGAATCGGTAGATGGTTCTAGTTATTATCGAGTCATAATAAGAGATGAGAAAGAAGATGAGATTGTTGACAAAATTGAAGTCGAAGGATTGTCTTACAACTTCGAATGGAAAGAGCGGAGTGTGGATCCAAATTTTGTACACCGAGCCCAATACAGATATCGAATACAACACAGGGAAACAGAGGATTCGGGGTGGTTGGACTCGGGCAATTACATCGAAATCATCCCCCCTCCTGCAAAGACTTCGAGAAAGAAAAAATTATGAATTATTTATTATGGGTGGTAATTTGGAAAAGAAATTTGTCATGATTACAGTAGATACTGAGGCTCAACCCCCCAGGCAATCAGAAGACCATGTTGATCGGCTAATTTATGGGAGGTTCGGGAACGAGGAACTGGGGATAGGTCACATGATGGATATAGCCGACAAATATTCCAAGAAAATCACTTTCTTCGTCGACATCGTAGCAGATAGGGTTTTTCCTGGAGAAATCAAAGAGGTCTGCAAGGACATTATCGATAGAGGCCATGATGTCCAGTTGCATGCTCACCCGGAATTCGCAGATGATGAATTCTGGAGAGAGTTGGGAGTCCCAAAACAGGCAGCAATGAATCGATGGGATATCGAGCAGTCTAGAGGAGTAATTGGGTGGATGATGGAGGAATGCAGAGAATGGGGGATTCCCACTCCTGTCGCAATCAGAGGAGGTGGGTACAGATACAATTCAAACACATTACTGGCATCTGGTGAGTTGGGCATTTCCCTGGATCTGAATTACAATCACCTCCATCGAAAGATTCCATTGAAAGAACCCTCTCAACCGCAACCTTTCAACTATGGTCCTTTACCAGTTTTTAGATGGGACAACGGGATGATTGAGGTACCAGTTAGCTCCATGGAGATGGTAGAGGACCCGGGGCACCACATTAGCAGGAGGAGGTTCGACGAAGGTTTCCTTCGAGATTTTGGAGAAGACCTAAATGAACGAATATCGAGATACTTTGACGAAGCAAGAGGAACCGGGGTCTTAGTCCTACTAATGCACTCGTGGTCGTTCCTAGATCTGAATAAGGATGTGGGTCATTACGAATTGGGAGGAAAGGGGAAGAGAGATGGATTTGAGAGGTTCTTGAGAGATTTGCCTGACGATTTCAAAGTGATCACGGCTTCTGAGATGGCTGAACTAGTGGAAAGGGGGGAAATAGAAACTGTGATGGAGATTTCCACCGGAGTAGCTAGTTATGAGCCGAAGGGGGGATGAAGATGAAGAGGACTTTCTCAAAAATAATCCAGACCGTGGGGGGGGAGAGTCGAGTTGATGTCGAAATTGGCCATCCATCGGTACCCGGAACTAGATTCCTAGAACACCGATTCAATAGGGCGACGAGGGAGTCTGAGGACGATATTCTAGCATGCAACGGATCTTTGCTCGTGCATTCTAACGACGGGGGGAAGTCATGGAAGTCGAAGAAGATCGGGGGCATCGATACAATCAGGAATGCATTCACTAGCTCTGATGGAACGATAATTATTGCAGGAACCGACGAAGAAGATCTGACGAAGAATCGGATCGCTGTGATCAAAAAGGGGAAAATAGTTTCGAGTGAGATCGTTGGATATCATGGGTGGCACGGCACATTCGCAATAGACGAGAATGAAGATTGCATCATGTTCTCAGAATATCCCAATAATGTCGCTTCGTCCCCCCACAACACTCCGGAGACTTGCGCACATGTCCATCGAACAAGGGATGGGGGGCTTACTTGGGAAGTGGTCTTCACCGTAGAATACCCGGAAATTAGGCACTTCCACACGTGCACAGCAGTTCCGGGAACCGGATGTGAGTGGCTAATCACCAGTGGGGATGAGCCATCTCAGAGCAGATTCTGGTTATCCGAGGACAATGGGGACTCGTGGACGGAGGTAACCGACTCGGAGGCCAAAGTAGACACGACCCCCGGATGCGAATTACTTGCACACAGAACAGTGGTAATGCTCATTGACGATGAGAGTTACATCTGGGCCACCGATGATCCCGTTGGAGACATGGACGGATTTGACTCGGGATACGAAATTATCGAATGGCCGATCGTAGAGGGGGCTACTGGTTACAGAGTAGTAATTCGTGATTATACAGATAGGGGCATTGTTGCGAAGGTCGAGTTACCAGCAGATCAAAAGACGTTTCTTTTCGACTGGAATGAACATGAAATCGACCATGACTACAGATATCGGATTCAATATAGGATAAAGGAAGAGGATGAATGGGAAGACACTGGGATGTACACAGTAATCAGCCGGGAGTACAATTACCACCCGAATGAAAAGAAATCTGACGAGATTACCAGATCCAGATTGGTTAGAAGCAGTCGGGACAATTCATTTTCACTAGAAGTTCTATGCGAATTGGGGATGCACATCAGGAGCATGGTCGACGTGGGAGAGGGTTATCTGATGATTTCAGAGGCCAAGTTCCTCGAGAAGTGCCCCTGCCCGCAAGTTTTCCTTGTTCTGAAAAATGATTTGGGGACTTGTCACCACCTATTCAACCTGCCAAACCCCCACAAATTGAAAACAGGAGTTACATACTCTAGGAGCAGCATTTCTGCAAATAAGGGAGTGTTCTTCACCCAGATGCAAAAGGGGATATTATCGGACCAGTCCGAGATGGCGATGTGGGAAATCTCGATCTCAGAAACAGAATAATGGGGTGCTAATTAGTGGGCAATGATGGACCGGTGATATTAGTTGCTGGAGCAAGGCCCAACTTCATGAAAATAGCGCCAATTAATCGTGAAATGAGGAAGCGCGGAATTGAACAACTCCTAGTCCATACCGGACAGCACTATGACAATAACATGAGCCAGGTGTTTTTCGATGATCTGGGCATTCCAGAGCCGGATATTCACATGGGGGTTGGATCGGGGTCGCATGCTAAGCAGACAGCTGCGATAATGGTGGAGTTTGAGAAAATCTGCATCGAACACAGGCCATCGCTAGTCGTTGTAGTGGGCGACGTTAATTCCACCCTTGCCTGTGCAATTGTAGCATCAAAGATGCATATTGCCACTGCTCACGTTGAAGCGGGCCTGAGGTCCGGGGACATGTCGATGCCCGAGGAGGTGAATCGGCTAGTAACTGATGCTATCTCCGACATTCTACTGACGCCCTCGAGAGACGCGGACGAGAATCTATTGAAAGAGGGAAGAAGCGATGAGGATGTCTATTTCGTAGGGAACATAATGATTGACAGTTTGTTCGAAACCCTTGGAAGTGTGGGTGAATCCAGTATTCTGGAAGATCTGTGCTTAGAGGCAGGAGAATATGGGGTTCTTACAATGCATAGGCCTTCAAATGTCGATGATCGCCAGAAACTTCTGGGATTTTTGGGCGCATTGAGAGAAATTTGCGAATCTGTGAAGTTGGTATTCCCGGTTCATCCAAGAACTTCAAACAAAATTGAAGAATTCGGGCTAATTCATGAATTTGAAGATATTGAGAATCTCACAATCATCGAACCGGTGGGGTACCTAGATTTCATCGCATTGGTCTCAGAGAGCAAGATTGTAATTACTGATTCGGGGGGAATACAGGAAGAGACGACGGCTTTGGGAATACCCTGCATCACTATGAGGGAAAACACGGAACGGCCGATCACAGTATCCCAAGGAACGAATAGAATTGTTGGAACCAACCCCGGCTTTATCATCTCAGAAGTTGAGTCAAGTCTGAAGAAATCGGACGAAAAAACAACGATTCCAGAATATTGGGATGGAAAAACTGCGAAGAGGATTGTTGATGTATTCGAAACAAGAATGAGGAGGGGCGAATAATGGAGTCAGCGCCTCTTTCGCCACATATCCAAGATCGTCTGGATCGTTTTCGAGAACTTGGGGGGATTACCTCAGCGCTGATTTGCCTGGGGATGGAAGAAAACTTGGGAGATAGCGATGAAGAGCGAGAGGATTCCCTCAGAGAGATTCTGAATTCCTATTCCAAAGAAGTCCCGGTATACCTCCCAGAAAGTACTGCCGCGGGGACTGACCCAGTTAGGCGGGCCGAGAAAGACCTGAGGCTTGGGTATCCAACTCATGGGCTAAGGCTGAAGATGGAGACTCCGGTGAATTGGCTAGATACAGAGGAATTATCGAGAAATGTACGGTACAAGATTCAATCTTGGGTAGTAATTGACTCCATTCTTACTGCTGACTCTGAAAGCAAAGAGGACCGTTGGTTCAATCCGCCTTTGGAGTTCGTCAAAGACTGGGTTAGAACATTCGTTGTCGAATCGAACATTGAAGACTTCTTGTGGTACGATATGGCAGTAGGGCAGAGGGGTACCAAAATTGCGTACATGATTCGAAGATGCATGTTTTCCAGTATCCCGATAGAAGATATTGCATGGATGATAGTTGCTGCGGAGATTCACATGCTCGAGTTGATGGAAGAAGAGAAATTGGCTAGCCATTCGAATCATGGTTTGTTCCAGATGGCTGGACTGCTGGCCTTGGGGAGTTCGTTGCCATTCATTGAATGCTCAAGCAATGCCGTAGAATTCGGTACGGTGATGATTAGGAAAATGCTAGCCGAACATTTCACCGAAGATGGCCTTCACAAAGAGCACTCGCCGGATTATCACATTTTCATGACGAATTTTGTCTCTCTACTATCGGAATCTGGATTCATGAAAGATGATAGTTTCGACCGGTTGAATCAGGGGGCTGTTGAAGCATCTTACTGGATGTGTCAACCCGATGGGAATCTAGTGCCTTTCGGGGACTCGAAGCCAGTCCCAATTGAGCATCGGGCTGCTTTCCCCCTCTCAGGCGAAGGTGGGCATTTCTCAGCACCACATGGGTTAAAGACGTTCGAAGAAGGTGGCCTAGTAGTCCATAGCGAATGGAAAGATGGGGTTCCGTCAAACTACCTCGCATTCTCTGCCTCATTTCATTCAAGGCAGCACAAACATGCCGATGATTTTACTTTCCAGCTATTCAGTGAGACGCACGGGATAATTACTGATCCAAGCACCTACACCTACCAGTATGATCTCAAAGAGAGGATCTTCGCCGAGTCTACACGTGCGCACAACTGCCTTCTGATCGATGACCTGAATTATTCCAGGTTCAATGCGGATGTGTTTGGAAGTTCCATCGAAGGGGTCCAGGAAGTTGGAGATTTAGTGGTGATTGAAGCAAGGGTCCACAGGAACAGGCTGATCTCTGAGACAATTCCTAACAACAAGATAGGGACCAAAGATGGGGTCAAGGTGGACATTGCCCACAGGAGGATGTTACTGTATCATCCAGGGAAATTCCTCATAGTAATTGACGATGTTGAGTCTCCTGATGAGCACAATTACTCACAATGCTTCCAACTCTACCCCGAAATCGAATTAGTTCGTGAGGGAAATGAATACCAACTGCACAAATTCATTAACGAGGAATACAAGATGATCGCCAAGATTCTCCCCCTAGCTCCATCAAATATGAAAATGGCAAATGTGAAGGGACAGATTGAACCATATCTCTGTGGATGGATTTCGAAGAATGGGCACGAGCTGGAAGAAGCTTCCAACATCCAGTTATCTACTTCTGGCGATAGGTTGGTAATAGCCACGATGATCGACCTATCTCCTGAAGAGTTGGCTGTTGCATCACTAAAATTCAACGAGGATGGGAAATACATCCGATTCAACAGGAAATGTGACGTTTCCTCGAATTTTGAATTTAGGCAGAAGGGGGCTAAGCAGGTGCTAACTTACAAATGCGGAAATTCCGAGAGTGAGAAGATTATTGAGTAAGTCGCTATTTCGACTCTCTTTCTAGAAGATATGTGTTCTCCACCTTGTCCAGTCCGAAGGACACAGAGACTACCCTCCAACCTTCCTTCGCGTAATCGGAAAGGATTTCCCCCTTAGCCTTGGACATCATCTCCCTCCCCTTCTCATTCCACAGTGTTCTAGGCAGTTTTGTCATATCGGATTTCCGAGTGTGCATCATTACTAATTCGCCATTCTCGTAAAGGGTCCGTCCCTTGTTCTTCAACATCAGTAATTTGTACTCTAAAGGCATATTTTCGATCCCCCTTCCTTACTTCATTCTCTTGAAGATGTAAGTATTCTCATATTGGTCGCCGGAGAAGTCTGCTCCGACCAAATCCCAACCCTTTGAACCATAGGTGGAAAGGATTTTGCCCTTCGCTTCTCCAATCATCTTCTTTCCTTTGGCGTTCCACATATTCCTCGGGAGTTCGGAAAGGTCTGATTTCTTTGTGTGTACTTTCACAACCTTTCCGTTTTCAGTAATCTTCCTACCCTTGTTGGAAATTTCCACCATAAGGTATTCCCACTTGGCTGCAGCCATGGCATCGTGCGATAGTTTGGCATTTTTAGTTTCATCCCTAGTTGCGGAATTCGCCGTTCCAATAATAAATATGTTTGAAAATAACCGTAGTAGAAATTAATTGATATGATTTGAGTGGTGCGGAGGCTTGTTGAAAGGTCATGCAGTCAGGGGGAATTGAGTTCTCGGAAGGTGGCGTGAAGGTGCTCCATGTTCTCGCAAAGAGCTTTCCGGAGTTGAATGGCTACGCAATTAGAGGGCATGAATTGATCAGATCACAGAAGAATTCGGGTTTGGTAAACCCCATCGTTCTGACATCACCATTCTATCCATCCAACGATAAAATGAGCAAGGAGGTTACTTACGACGGCATTAGGTATCTCAGAAGCATGCCAATTAGGGATGAAGCAATGAGTCCTTTGAAGATGAAGATTCTCAAAATGAGAGATTCAAGGGCGGTGTCTTCGAAGATTCTCACAGGAAGAAAGGGCGAGGCTTTTCCGGCGTATAGGAAGATCTTTTCTCAATTTTCTCGGGTCCTATCATACCCGTTCAGACTTACTTTCGGCGCCATTGAGGAGAAGATTCGGGCGGATTACTTCAGGAAGAGGATTCTTCAAGCGATTCTGGAGTTCGATCCGGAAATTGTCCATGCACATACGCCATTCAAAGTTGGCCTTCCTGCAATGCGAGCGGCTCTTGAAGCGAACAAGAAATTCGTCTATGAAGTTCGTGGACTGTGGGAAGAGTCTGCAATCGCAAGAGGCAAATTCTCTCGATTTGGTTTGAGATTCTGGCGATTCAGAATGATGGAGAATAAGGTTTTGAAGAGTGCAGAGGTGGTATTTTGCATCAGTGAGGGAGTAAAAGGGGATTTGATCAAGAGGGGCGTAAAGGAGGGGAAAATCACAGTTCTTCACAATGCGGCACCAAGGGAATTCTTGTCATTTCCAGACGACGACTCGAATCAGGAAATCGACGAAATGACGATGGAGATACCTTCCGAACTTGAAGAGGCCGGGATTAGTAAGAAGATTATTGGGTATGTAGGCAACGTTCAGAGATACGAAGGACTCGAGACGCTGGTTGATTCAGTGAAGCAAATGGTGTCTGAGGGCAAGATGGTCCATCTTGCAATAATCTCGAATGAAGAGGATACTAGTGGTGTTTCTTCTTATTGCGAGCAGTCCGGTATTAGAGAGCATTGTACAGTCATTGGACCGATTCGGAGAGAGTTAATCCCTCGTATCTACTCGTGTTTTGATGTCAATGTGATACCAAGAATGATCCAATCAAAGATGGCTCGATTGGTTACTCCACTGAAACCACTGGAAGCACTCGCGCTGGGAGTTCCCCTAGTCATCTCGGATTCACCCGCAATTAGGGAAATTGTCTCTGAAGAAAGGGGGACATTCTTCGAATCGGGGAATTCCGTGGATCTGAAAAATAAGATTGAGATGATATTGTCAAATGATGAGTTGCGAAGTAGTAGGGTAGAAGAAGGTCGAAAATGGGTCAGTGAAATGGCGACCTGGGATCATCGCGCGAGAGAAACTGTGGATGAATATCAGAAGATTTTGAACAGGGGGCCTATCAATTAGGGCCGGGGAATCCGATTCCGAAGTATTTCCAACCTTTACTAGACAAATCTTGGGGGGAAAGGCACCTCCGGCCATCGAATACCCTCTTGGATGGGCATACCTCGGAGAATGAATCCCAGTCGATGTTCAAGCATTCATCGTGGGCTGTGGAGACGACTACGATATCAATCTCGGATACGCCATCAAGTTCTTCTACGGGGGAAACCCAAATGGGAAGCGATGATTCCCCCACATGGGGGTCCCAAACGAATACCTGGCAACCCGAGTCGGATAAGGCCCTGGAAAGATCAGTGACGGGCGTTTCCCTGATGTCACCGGTGTTTTCCTTGTATGCGAATCCCAAGAGGAGGACCCTGGGTTTTTCTTCATCGCTAAGAATTTTCAATATTGAATCTGCTGCGAAGATGGGCATGCCCTCATTGATCCTCCGAGCAATGGGGCTAATCATGGAAGGGGAGCCGAGATCCTCGGCCAGTGATGAGTAATAGTAGGGATCGACTGGGATGCAGTGTCCACCGACGCCGATTCCGGGAGTATGTCGGTGGAAATTCCATTTAGTTGCCGCAGCTGAAAGTACCTGTTCCACGTCAATACCCATTCGAGGCAGGACCGTGGCGAGTTCGTTCACGAAGGCTATGTCGATGTCTCTCTGGACATTTTCAACCAGTTTGGCCGCCTCTGCAACTTCGATTGGACCTACGTATGAGGAATTGGCAGAAGTGATATTCGAATAGACTTCGGCCAAATATTGCCCTATTTCTGAGTCATCGCAGCCCACAATCCTGTCGACGGAGCTAGCAGAATGTAATGGGTCGCCGGGATTTATCCTCTCGGGGGAATATGCTATTCGGACTTGTTTTCCGATTTCGATGCCCAAATCCGAGCATATGCGGCCAAGTTCCTTTCGAGTAACCCCGGGGTAGACGGTGCTCTCAAGGACGACGATTGTCCCCCTTTCTGGATCAATTGCTTCCATTACGCTCCTAGACGCGGATCTAACGTAGGAAAGATCTGGCGTCTTGTCGGCATTGACTGGGGTTGGGACTGTAATTAGGACAATATCTGAATGCGGTATTACTGAGGAAAAGTCAGCAGAAACGGTCCATCTGGGATCCTCCATGGGGATAGAAAAAACGACTCCTTCGTCTACGAAAGGGGGGTTTCCCGATTGGATTGATTCGATCGTTCGTTGGGATACATCAATACCCCTGACATGAAATCCTGCTTGATGAAAGGCAAGAGCGGTTGGAAGACCCACGTAACCGAGACCCACTACTGCGACGTGAGTCTGATTGGAATCAATCTCCATTGACATCTCGAATACCTGCTAGTAATTAATTGGAAGGGGGGGCATTTTCTCCAGTCGCGCGAATTCTTCCCTGGAACATTAGCCTCCTTTTCTGCTTCCTCCTGAGGAATTTGGAAACCTCTGGCTCACAGGAAGGGGGATGTCTGTTGACAATCGCGGAGATGTAGCCTGCTAACATCGCAATACCGCCGATTATTGCAGGTTTTCTCCCCATTCTGTGAATTGATCGAGCAAAGAGGTATGCTGGATTGTATCGCATGGAATATGAGAATTGGCCCGCCTCATAACACCCCCTTACCATGCCAGAGTGAGCCCCGGTCCTCCTACTGTGCTTAACCTGAATTTGAGGGAAGTTTTTGGTTGTCCACCCGTTCATCTGGGCCTTAATGTTGTCAATTCCATCCCATCCATTGACTTCTGCGATGCCTCCGATGTCTTCGAAGCATTTCCTTCTGTATGTCTTTAGTGCCCCCCTTGTGTGGTCATCCGAAACTTTCTCAACTATCTTTCTGCCCCTTTCCATGACATAGCAAGATCCACTAGCTATGCCGAGGTCTTGGGAGCCTGTGAATTCTGAGAATATAGACTCGAAATAGTCCACAGGAAGTTCCACGTCGGAGTCAATTTTTGACAGGAAGTCCCAATCCTGAGAAATTTGCGAAACGCCAATATTCACTATTCTTGCTATCTGAGCCCCCCTCCTCCTAGTGGAATCGTCGTCCACCCGATGGAGAGATATCCAATCAGAGCCTAGAATTTCTTCTTCTAACTCCCTGATGCTGGAATCGGAATAATTGTGCAAAACAATGATCCATGAGTCTGGTCGGACAGTTTGCTCAGACATGGTCTTCACCAAGTTTCTAACCAAAGAAACCTCGTCTCGACAAGGAGTAACTACTACGTGCATACATGCCCCCCATTTGAGATGATGGATGCTCCTCCCGTCAGGCATATGTATTTGGTTTGATTGGAGGGCCTGTGGATGACATCATTGATGTTCAACTGGCGATTCAAGTTGCGTTGGCAGCCATGATGCTGATTCCGGTCTATTATTGGTACAAAATGCGGAAAATCACCCCTCAAGAAGACTTAGTCGGATTTGAAGAAGGCGACAATTCTAGAATCCACATAATCCTGCCCATGCGCAATGAGATAAAGAATGTAGAAAGAAAGATTTCATCGATCATCTCTGAGATATTGCCTCACAAAACTGTTTTCCTAACAGTTGCCGACTCCAGTTCCAACGATGGGACAAGTTCGGTTGCAGAAGATTTTCTTGAGTCTTCTAGTTTGGAAGACACGAGGTGGTGCGTAGAAAATTTCGAGGTCCGAGGAAAGAATGTTGCTCTTAATGGGGTGATTGATAGATACGAAGCGGACATTTTCGTCATGTCGGATGCTGATGCAGAGGTATCTGCAGGATGGTTGCAAGTAGTAAGATCAAGATTGTCTGAGGAAAATATTGGAGTTGTCTCAGGAATGGAAAGAGAAAGGGGTGGTGGAGCGGATTTCGGTTCATTCTATCGGAGAAAGTCAAATTGGCTTCGAATAAACGAATCTAGATTGGATTCAACTCCCGTGTTGGAAGGTAGCATACTAGCTTGGAAGACATCAGCAGTCGGTTCATTCAGATTCGATGAGAGGGTAAATGCCGATGATGCGCAAATCGGCCTGCATTCAATCAAAAGTGGCTACAGATCAATTGTCGATCCAAGGGTTACATTCGAAGATTTCGAAAACAAGAAAAGGACTTTTTCGGAGTCAATAAGGAGGGCTCAGGGTCTGTCTATTGCACTAATGAGAAACTCCGACTTGGTGATAATGAGGGACAGGCGAGACGCCAGGAGTGCGATTTTCAATGCCATCGCGTTGTATATTTTCTTCCCGTGGTCTGCCCTGTTTTTCGTGATTAATGCATTTATTGCATTCTCCAGTGATCCGATTATTGGTCACTCATGGGAGTTTTACTCTATCTGTTCCACCGTGATAGTTAGCATTATTCCCCATGGTAGATCGCTAATTATCGGTTCGGCAATCTCAATTATTGCGCATTTGCAGGCCATTATTGGTAGAAGATACAACAATTGGGAGCCTACCAGGTAACTCAGACGACCGTAACCGACTTGGCGAGATTCCTAGGCCTATCGACGTTGACACCTTTCTCTACTCCGACTTGATAAGCTAGAAGTTGGATGGGAATTATGTTGACAAAGGGGGAAAGGTCAGGATGGGTAGAAGGGGTTTGAATCAAGATATCGGCTAATTCTGTCAAAGGCCCCTCATTGTCAGTGATTAGGATAATTTTAGCCCCTCGGGACTTGCACTCCCTGATACTTGACTCCATAAGATTCAATTTCGAGTCGGAGGGAACAACTGCGATCACGGGAGAACCATCGGTTAAGAGCGCGATGGGGCCATGCTTCAACTCCCCCCCTGGCAATGACAAGCATGGTATGTATGAGATTTCCATCATCTTCAATGCGCCTTCTTTAGCGATGTACGAGGATAGGCCTCCGCGTCCAATGAAAATAGGAGGGTTTGAATCCAGAATCAGCTTTGATGCTTGTTCTATTGAATCGTCCAAGTCTAGAATCTGGGTTGATATTGTACTGGGTATCTTCCTTAGTTCTCGTACGATTTCTTTCTTCTCTCGATTCGGGATGTTGGAGATTGTAAGGGCTAAAAGAAGTCCTACTGCCACCATATTGGAGAATACTTTCGTGGAAGCCACGGCATATTCGGGGCCAGCGTGCAGGTATGCCCCATTCCCTGTGAATCTGGCCATAGTTGATCCTATTACATTGCATATTGAGCTGACATGGCTACCGAATTTCTTTGCATCGAAAAGGGCATCCAGGGTGTCTTTTGTTTCTCCGGACTGGGATACTCCGATGGTCAGCGTGTTGGGGGAGCAGACCGACTTGGCAGGGAATTCGCTGGCAATGAATGCCTCTGAACGAACTGATGTGAATTTCCGAATGTATGAAGAGATGATTTCTGACGCATAATAAGCAGTGCCGCAGGCTACAATGTTTATTCTATCGAGTTGCCTAATTTCTTCTGGAGAAAGTGAGAATCCGCTGAGTTCTGCACTAAGCCCGTCCGCACTAATCCTGCCACTCAGAACATTGGACAAAGAGGTCGGCTGATCATGAATCTCCTTCATCATCATGTGTGGGAAATTTCCAGGATCCTCTTCATCATAGACGCCCTCGAGGATCTCAAATGCAGGAGTCTCTGAATCGGTTAGTGAATGGATGCCATTACTGTCCAGCAGGAAGTTGTCTCCGTCTTTCATATAAGCGACTTCGGAGCAAGCACCGTAAAATGGCTGGACGTCGGACGAAACGGAGACGTTTCCTTCTCCCCTGCCGATAACTAGGGGCGCCCCTTGGCGGGAGACAAGAATCCCATCCAAACCAGTAGCAATGGCCGCTATAGCCCATGATCCTTCAAGTAAGGAGATTACATTGGTGAACGCCTCCAAGTAGCTAGAGGAATCGGGTTGAGTCTTTAATTCGTGGTCCAGTAGGTGGACTATCACCTCAGTGTCTGTCTCGGAAGAGAGTTCGTATCCTAATTTAGAAACTCTGGAAGAAAGATCTACGGCATTCTCAATTATTCCATTGTGAACAAGTGTAATCGTCCCGTCTTCACTGCTGTGTGGGTGTGCGTTATCATCCGTTACCCCCCCATGAGTGGCCCATCTCGTATGGCCAATGGATATCCTTGCGCCGTCGAATCTACCATTTGCCTTGGTTACTAGATCGGAAACATATCCAATGGTTCTCTCAGTTTCAATTTGGACGTCATCATTGGAAAAAATGGCTGCGAGTCCGGCGGAATCGTACCCTCTGTATTCGAGTTTCCGAAGGCCATCAAGGACCTTGCTAGCAGCATCTTGGGAGATGCATCCGTATATGCCACACATCGTAACGAACGAAGGCCCGAGTGTATTTCAAAGCGACCCCGGCCTGATGCTGAATAATTTTCGAAAAGCATGGTACGAAAGTAGTCGGAGCCAGAAAACAGTTATTCGCTGTTCTCGGGCCCTTGATTCATGAGTCTGCTCGACGAACTGTTCCCTGGAATTTTAAAAAATGAATGGGAAGCGATTCCAAAGTGGGAAAACGAAGATCGCCCCTGGGAATTGCTTTCTTCGGGAGATTCTGGGCTAATTTCGCAGATCTCGGAATATAGTGAAGGAGAGGCTTTCATTCACCCTGAAG
>Ga0207987_1000133_pt1 | contig 22938 bp, 18 predicted proteins | sample ETNtaG_19_FD_185768 | JGI IMG/M metagenome (GOLD analysis project Ga0207987, IMG submission 185768) | Marine microbial and viral communities from oxygen minimum zone, Eastern Pacific Ocean - ETNP201302PF86A (SPAdes) (version 2) | ecosystem: Environmental > Aquatic > Marine > Oceanic ...
ATTTAGAGCAAGTGTCAGGTATCTTAGAAACAGTGATTGAAGAAGGCGAAGACTTTGTTGTTACCGCGCTTCCGCTTTACCATATATTTGCGCTACTGGCGAACTGCTTGATGTTCGTTAAATACGGGTGCCGTAACTTGCTTATTACCAACCCACGTGACATGCCGGCTTTTGTAAACGAACTTAGCAAATATCCGTTTACCATTTTACCTGGCGTAAATACCTTGTTTAATGGCCTGTTAAATACGCCTGGATTCAGTGAACTTGATTTCAGCAAATTTAAGTTTGGTTTAGGCGGCGGTATGGCTGTTCAGCGCCCTGTTGCAGAAAAGTGGGAAAAGGTCACCGGTACTGTGCTTCTTGAAGGCTATGGGCTAACAGAGTGTTCGCCTGTGGTAGCGGTTAATCCGCCACAGATTGAAGCTTATAAAGGCGCAATCGGTATGCCGGTCCCTTCTACAGACATCAAGCTCCTTGACGACGACGGTAACCCTGTCGAAAAGGGCGAGCCTGGTGAATTGTGGGTGAAAGGCCCTCAGGTAATGAAAGGATATTTGAACCGACCAGAAGCGACAGAAGAAATTCTAAAAGACGGTTGGTTAGCCACAGGTGACATCGCTACGGTAGATGATGAAGGTTACTTCTATATTGTTGACCGTAAAAAGGATATGATCCTAGTTTCAGGCTTTAACGTGTTTCCTAACGAAATTGAAGAAGTGGCTGCAATGCATGAAAACATTGTTGAAGCAGCTGCTGTTGGGGTTCCTCATGAAGTCAGTGGTGAAGTTGTGAAATTGTTTGTAGTTCGAAACAGCGACTCACTTACTGAAAAAGACGTTATCGCGCATTGCCGTAATCACTTAACGGGTTACAAAGTGCCTAAGCAAGTTGTTTTCAAAGACGACTTACCAAAAACCAATGTAGGTAAAATACTGCGTCGGGAGCTTCGAGACTAATTTCGTTGAAATAGTTTTGTGAAAGCCGGCGTAAGCCGGCTTTTTTATTACTGTGCAAAAATATGCAATATCAATTAATTACAACATCTGAACAACTCGAAAAAGTGTGCACTGCCGCACAGCGTCAAGAGGCGGTAGCCTTAGACACCGAATTCGTAAGAACGAAAACCCTTACTCCGCATCTGGGCCTAATACAGCTGTACGATGGCCATCAGCTGGTACTCATCGATCCGCTTGCCATAGACAATATGCAGCCGTTTATCGATCTCATGGAGAATACCGAAGTCGTAAAAGTACTGCACTCGTGTTCTGAGGACATAGAGGCTTTTCTTACTGCCTTTGATACCGTTCCAACGCCCGTGTTCGACACGCAGCTTGCGGGAAGTATTTTGGACATGGGTCCGTCACTTGGCTATGCAAAGCTTGTAGAGTTGCTGTGTGATATCAGTTTGGACAAAGGGGAGTCGCGAACCGATTGGTTAGCCAGACCTCTACGTGAAGCGCAGCTGAGCTACGCAGCGAATGATGTGCTGTATTTACTGCCTTGCTACCAACAGTTAGCCAGTAAAGTACAAGAGGCGGGGAAAGTGCACTGGATTTACCAAGAGATCGCTTTGTTAGTTGATAAAAAGCGCGCTCAAATGCCTGAAGATTTTGCGTACTTAAGCATTAAGAATAACTGGCGATTGAACAGCGAGCAGCTCACTGTATTACAGGCACTAGCGGCATGGCGTTTGAATACCGCACGAAAAAAAGATCTGGCCCTAAACTTTGTATTCAAAGAAGGGCATTTGTTTGAAGCGGCGCAGCGGCTTATCGATAGTAAATCTGGCCTTTCGCGTATTAACGGCGTGAATCATCAGTCGGTACGCCGCTACGGCGACACCATCATCACGCTAATTGAAGAGGCGAGAGCAAAGTTCGCGCAAACACCAGAAAAGCTCAGGCTTCCGGTTGTGCTGCGGTTAATTGATATCGCCAAGTACAAAAAAACGCTGGCCGAGCTTAAAGTTATCAGCGACCAGATAGCGAAAGACAATACTGTAAATAGTGAGGTTATTGCCTCTAAAAAGCAGCTGAATCAACTGTTAAAATGGTACTGGTTTTCGGTTGATGAGACCCGCGTGCAGGGACTAATGCCCGATGTACTGTCGACGTGGAGAGAGCCATTGTTTCGCTCTCACGTAACTCGCTTACTTGGCGACGCTCCGGCTCAATAGTGCTTTAAAAGCAATATGGGTGAGCAGTATTGGCAAGAGGTGTATGCTCTCTGGCCAATTAAATCTGCATAGTGACTCCAAAAGAACTAAACAAATGAATTAAGAAAGAGTAAAAATTCTATGTTATGCGCAGTTTATAAAACGCGAAAGAAAGACGGCATGTATTTGTACGTGCCAAAGAAAGACCATTTTGAAGACGTGCCAGAGCCGCTTATGGCGAAGTTTGGTCGCCCAGAGCTAGTGACTATCATCGCCCTAGAAAAGCGCGAGAAACTTGGCCTGGTTGACAAGCAAAAGCTTATCGACGAGCTTAATGAAAAAGGCTTTTACCTTCAAATGCCGCCAAAAGAAGATAATTTGCTAGAGCAACACCGTGAATCTCTTGGGCTTTCAAAAACGCCTGATAAGAAGTTTTAAATATCCATGTTATTAAAGACTCTAAACCGCTTAGTTAGCCGAATCACCTTTATGGATAAGCACAAAAATCGTAGTTTATTTCCTCAACCGCGCAATATTGCCCTAGTTTTATCGAGTATAACCTTAAGCTTTTCACTGGCAGCTCATGCAGAAAATCAGCCAAGTAATGACAGTGGGCTTAGCGAGACGGGCTTCAAAAGCTACGTTGCTCAACTGAAAAAAGAAGCGGCCGAAAAGGGCATAGATAAGACTAAATTAGATTTAGCGTTTGCTGACATTACTTTCAGGCCCACGGTCGTCAAGTCTGACAAAAGCCAGCCAGAGAAAAAAATTACGTTAGATGATTATCTAGCAACGCGAGTACCCGACTGGAAAGTGAAGCAGGCGGTTGAGCAGTACAATGAACACAAAGTACTGCTTGACGAAATTGCTCAAAAATATGGGGTTCAGGCCCGCTTTATTGTTGCGCTGTGGGGTAATGAGTCTAACTTTGGTAAAATTCAGGGCAACTTTAGTGTGCTGTCTGCACTGGCATCTTTGGCGTATGAAGGGCGAAGAGAAAAGCTGTTTAAAGACAATTTTTTTGCGGCACTTCAGATTCTAGATGAAGGGCATATCTCTGTAGAGGCGCTTAAAGGCTCTTGGGCCGGTGCGATGGGACAAACACAGTTTATGCCCATATCCTTTCTAAATTACGCAGTGGACTACGACGGCGACGGCAGAAAGGATATTTGGGGGACCAAGGCAGACGTATTTGCGTCAATCGCCAACTATCTATCATCTGAAGGTTGGGATAGTGAAGGGACGTGGGGACGCCAAGTAACACTAACCAAACCAGTACCTTTTTCAGGGTTAGCGAAATCTAACATGAAGCCGTTGGCCTTTTGGCAGCAGAATGGCGTCAAGCGCTACAACGGAAATGAACTCCCCAATGCAGAAATCAGTGCATCGCTTATTATGCCAGATGGTGAGCAAGGCCGAATTTACTTGGTGTATAACAATTTTCACACACTGATGAAGTGGAACCGCTCGTCTTACTTTGGCGTTTCGGTTGGGTATTTATCAGAGCGGATAAAACGAGGTTACTAATGGCTTATCGTCACATCGATTCTCAAGGCAATGAAATATCACTACCCGTTAGTAAAGTAGTGTGTATAGGTAGAAATTACCTCGACCACATTCAAGAAATGAATTCTACCGTATCTGAAGCACCCTTGCTGTTTATGAAGCCAAAGGCTGCCTTATGTTATATGCAGAAGCCTATTGCCATTCCTACCGACAAAGGCGAGTGTCACAACGAGCTTGAAGTAGCTGTGCTGCTAAAATCATCATTGAAGAATGCGAGTGTAGATGACGTAAAAGCCGCGATATGGGGTATTGGACTTGGTCTCGATTTGACCCTTCGCGAGGTTCAAGCCGAGCTTAAGAAGCAAGGCCAGCCTTGGGAAAGAGCGAAGTCTTTTGACAACAGTGCACCTCTATCAGGTTTTGTGCCGTTAAGTGAAATAGAAAACTTGGAAGACCTGCGTTTTACCTTAACCATAAACGGGGTGATTAGACAGCAGGGACATACCGAACTGATGCTGCACAAAATCATCCCACTTATCGCCCATATGTCATCTATATTTACGTTAGACAGCGGCGACGTGATTCTTACAGGCACGCCCAAAGGGGTAGGTAAGCTTTGTTCGCAAGATACGATTGTTGCAACGCTAGACAATCATTTAACCGTGGAAACTGAGGTAATAGCAGAATGACGGCAGCGTTTTGGGAAACCAAATCTTTAGAGGAGATGACCCAAAAGGAATGGGAATCACTTTGTGATGGATGTGGTAAATGTTGTCTGCAAAAATTTATCGATGATGACGCGGTAGAAGAATACGAAGTGACCGACCACATTAACGATAATGAGAAGATTCACTATACCAATATTGTGTGTACGTATTTGAACACAAAAAAATGTGAATGTACCCAATATGAAAGGCGCACGGAGCTGGTGCCTGATTGCGTGAAGCTGACAAAAGAGAATCTAAAGGATATCTTTTTTATGCCTAATAGCTGCACCTATCGCCGCCTTTATGAGGGAAGGGGCATACCGTCGTGGCACCCATTACTAAACAAGGGGAAGAAACACGTGATGCACGCAAAGGGTATGTCGGTACGCAATAAGACTGTTTTTGAAACCGATGTGGATTTAAATAACTTTGAAGACTATATAGCCATTTGGCCTTTAGAAGACTTAGATTAACGCGCAGAACGCGCGTTAATCGCCATTAACAATCGCATAAAGCAACGCATCGCGCCCGAATACGCGTTTGCGACAAAGCCCTTCTTTTGTACCACCAATTCGCTCTGCTACACGTATACTTGCCTTGTTGTTAGGCTCTATAAAGCATTCTAATCGATGCAAATTCATTTGAGAGAACGCAAGCTTCTTCAAGGCTTCACAAATCGCGGTAGCTAAACCTTTTCCGCACGCGTCTGGTTTAAGCCAGTAGCCAAGATTAGCGGTAAGGTGCGTGTGGTGAATGTGGTTGATAATGCCCATACCTAAGCATTTTTCTTCGTGCATTAGTAAGTAGGTAAGTCCATATCCTGTATCTCGTGCCTTTTCCATGTTGGTGATGCACTGCTTAGGCAGTGCCGGCGTAACAGGGCAAACCGCTGAACCAAACCAAGGTTTTACGTGATGGATAGACTGTTGCCCCGCCTCACAAAGCGCGTAGCAGTGTTTCTCTGCAATGCGCTGAATGGAAATGGGGCCTTGTTCCGTATGTATCGGAGGTAGGCGAGACGGTAGAATGGATAAGTCGATCAAAAGGGTTTCTTATCCAATAATCGACATGCAAACACAATAGCGAACACAGCAAAGTAGGCAGCAAAAATAATTTGCATCCACTCAGCCATTCCCATAGACAAAAACTGCCACGAATCTTCTAAACAGTCACCTTCAGCAGCAAATACAGCGGGTAGCCACTCGTGAAGTTGTAACCAAGAAGGGAAGTTTGGCACAATTTCACAGCTGGCAAAAAATGGGTTCGCAGCATTGAGAATGCCAACGTGCTCTTTGGCAATTAAGAAGCCCCATCCTGCAGATACAGCCCAGCCAGCGAAACCAAGCATGCGTGTAAAGCCATTGTTTTTAATAACGACAATAAGTGCTGACAACACAATACCGTACATGGCGGTTCGTTGATAAATGCACATAATGCACGGCTTTAAACCCAGGCCATACTGAAAGTAAAGCGCAGCAATTTCTAATGCCAATGACGTGGCGAAAAGCACAAGCCATGAAGACTTGTGCTCTGCCCATTGGCTAATACTGTGAATGATTCCGCGCATAGACTAGTGACCTACCGCTTGAGCACCCGCTTCAGCAGCGGAATGGTGTTCAATGAGGTGCATGTCGTAAAGCACCTGAGTAGCATCAGCAAGTCCAATGTAAGTTGCTAACAAACCAACGATGGTCAGCACGATGGTATATGGCAATGCCATCATAACCATACGGCCGTACGACAAACGAAGCAGTGGCGCGATGGCTGAGGTCAGCAAGAATAGGAAAGCAGCTTGACCGTTTGGTGTTGCCACACTGGGTAAGTTGGTTCCTGTATTGATTGCTACAGCAAGCATATCATACTGGTCACGTGTGATTTGACCGGCCTGTAGAGCCGCTGTGACTTCAGTGATATAAACAGAGCCCACAAACACGTTGTCACTCACCATCGAAAGCACACCGTTAGCAAGATAGAACATAACCATTTGCGTTTCGCCTTCAAACGACAGTACCCAATGGATTACCGGCTGGAAAAGGCCTTGGTCAATGATAACGGCTACTACACCGAAGAATACGCAAAGTAGTGCGGTAAATGGCAGTGCTTCCTCGAATGCTTTACCAAGTGCGTGCTCTTCGATAACACCGCTCATTGAAGTAGCAAGTACAATAACTGACAGACCGATAAGACCCACTGACGCCATATGCGTAGCAAGGCCAATGATTAACCAAACACCAATTAGCGCTTGTACTATCAGTTTAGCGGTTTCACGCTTACTGCGGCCCTTGTCCATATGGTCGTTGTAGTCGACCAAAATTTGTCTTACCGCTGCAGGTAATTTTGCACCGTAAGAAAACATTCCGGTTTTTTCTAACACTACGGTAGTTAACAAGCCAAATACAAACACTGGCAGTGTGACAGGCGCCATGCGGATAAAGAACTCAACGAAGTCCCAGCCGGCTTTGTCTGCAATAATCAGGTTTTGTGGTTCACCTACCATGGTCATAACACCACCAAGGGCAGTACCTACCGCTGAATGCATCATAAGGTTGCGTAGGAAAGCTCTGAAGTCTTCTAAGTCGTGGCTTCCCAGCTCGTCGTCGCTAGTGTGGTCGTGATCAGAGTGGAATTCCTTGCCCGACGCCACTTTGTGATAGATAGAGTAAAAGCCTAGACCTACGCTGATAATTACAGCAACTACCGTTAATGCATCGAGAAACGCCGATAGAAATGCAGATGCAAAAATAAACGATAGGGATAAAATTAGCTTGTTGCGAACCTTAATCACCAATTTGGTGAACAAGTACATAAGGAGGTCTTTCATGAAGTAAATGCCCGCTACCATGAATACCAGTAGCAATAGCACTTCTAAGTTAACTTCAATCTCATGCATCATATGGCCAGGCGATGTCATGCCTATAAACATCGCTTCGATGAGCAACAGGCCGCCTGGTTGAAGCGGGTAACATTTCAATGCCATCGCTAAGGTAAAGATGAATTGGATTACAAGCGTCCAGCCAGCTACATATGGGTCCACCATAAAGATGAAGGGATTAACAATGAGAAAGGCAATAATGGTTTTTTTATACCAGTCGGGCGCATGTCCCAGGAAATTCTTATAGATCGCCGCGATCATTGAGGTTTGCATGAGTTCCTGTTCCTTTTACAACAAAGCACGCATTTTTGCGCATCTTTATACTGTGTAGTTCCGGTTATTGCATACATAAACTGCTGGCGCTATGCGATTTATTTCGCCTTACCGCGGTTTTACTGCTGTCATTATAGTCGGAAATTAAGCGTACATGATATTAACGTCTTGAGAAAGCAATTCACAGACCCCACCATGTGAAAGTCACTGAATATTTATCACTTTTTTTATGATAGTTATCATTGAATTTGAAAATACGTAATATTTCGAACATAAAATGTACAAGCAGTATTTAATGGTGTTTGAAATAACACTTTAATTTTAACAAGTTGTTAAAAGCTTTAGTGGACGAGGCATAATTCATTGTGATAATAAAACAGCATCTGGTACAATCAGTTGCAAAATAACAATAACGTGCAGGCGATTAGTTATGATTTATAAGGCACAGAGTCCAGCTGGATTCGCCGAAGAATATATTGTTGAATCTATTTGGAGTGGAAGATTTCCACCTGGCACCATTTTGCCTGCAGAAAGAGAGCTTTCTGAGTTAATTGGTGTAACGCGTACTACACTGCGTGAAGTACTTCAGCGTCTAGCTCGTGATGGTTGGTTAACAATTCAACACGGCAAGCCGACCAAGGTTAACAATTTCTGGGAAACGTGTGGGTTAAACATTTTAGAAACTCTCGCTCGTTTAGACCAAGAAGGGATCCCTGAACTGGTTGATAATTTATTAGCAGCGCGCACTAATTTAAGTGCGGTTTTCATTCGAGGCGCAATTCGAAACAACCCTCAAGAGTCTGCTGAAATTATTGCCCGTTATAAAAATGTGGAGCAAGAAGGTTTAGCTTTTGCCCAGTTCGACTATCAAATGTCACATGACTTGGCGTTAGCGTCTAACAATAACGTATTTGTTTTGATGATGAACGGTTTCCGTGGTTTGTACTCGCGTATTGGTGGCTATTTCTTCTCGCACCAACAAGCACGCGACGTGGCAAACAAGTATTACGCAGACTTGCTTGATGTTGCTGAGAAAGGCGAATACGACCGTGTCCCTGTAGTAGTTAGAAAGTACGGTATAGAAAGTGGAAAGGTGTGGCTTGCTATTCGTGATGACATGCCTAAGGATTTGGTCGACTAAACACTAGGCTGCCAAAGGCTGTTGGTTTCCATACGACGGCTTTTACAATAAACAACAAAAGCGCCGCATTATTTCTGAATATGCGGCGTTTTTTTATCGCTTTCTACTAACGCTCGTTGGTGAATTTACAGCGATGAAACACAGTTTCACATATCTTGTAACATTTTAACCCTTACTTAGTCTCATTCGCGTTAACTATCGCTAGACCCTTAATTGTATTTATATATACTCAGTCTGCTTATAAGTTCTGCTTAGTTTAGTTGCCTCCCTATATTTTCAATCACCATAAGTCGATTGTCTTCAATCGTTTGGCGGTAAACAAAGCGCAAATAAAAGTGCACAACAGGAATAATAATGAAATATCTATGGATAGCACTTGCCGCAGGTGGCTTGGTAGCAGGCTGTGGCGTCGAAAATAAAACTGAAAATCCTCAACAAGTAGCTGAAAGTGCAGCGCCATCCGTTATGCTAAATACTCAAGTAAGTGCGCCTGTGGCGAAAAAAGTGCCGCATGAAATGACCGCGCATGGTGTTACCCGTAATGACAATTACTATTGGATGCGAGATGACTCCCGCACCGACGAAGAGATATTGTCCCATTTAGAACAAGAAAACAGCTATGTTGAGACTGTTTTGGCTCCTCTTAAGAAAAACCGAGAAGCGCTTTATGAGGAGCTCGTGTCTCGGATTGAGAAGGACGACTCAACCGTTCCCGTTCTCGACAATGGTTACTGGTACTACACCAGCTACTCAGGTGAAAACGAGTATCCTATTTATTTAAGAAAACCTTCACTTGACGCTGAACCGCAAGTATTGCTTGATGCAAACCGAATGTCTGAAGGGCATGATTATTTCAGTATTGGCAGTTATGCGGTGAGCAGCAACAACAAGTTGCTTGCGTATTCTGAAGATACGCTTAGCCGACGCATCTACACTGTGTATGTCAAAAGCCTAGAGAGTGAAGAAAAGCTTGATGACGTTTTAGAAGGTACGTCTGGAAGTGTAGTTTGGGCGAACGATAATACCCACCTCTTTTACGTGAAGAAAGACCCGCAGACTCTTTTGGGATACCAAGTCTATCGCCATAAATTGGGCACGTCTCAAAGCGAAGATGTTTTAGTTTATGAAGAGAGCGACCCTACCTTTTATACCTATATCAGTAAAAGTAAAGACGATAGTCTCATATACATTCACCATGACAACACCGAAAAAACAGGCGTGACTCTGATTGATGCGAATAACCCAACGTCTCAAACAAACGTATTCTTGCCCATTGAAGACGGACAAGAATACAGTGTAGCAAAAGCGAGTGACGGTTATTTTGTGTTGACTAATATTGGTGCGAAGAATTTTAGAGTGATGAAAGCACCATTAGACGCCACTAACGATGTGTCGAAATGGCAAGAAGTGATTGCACATCGTCCAGACGTTTTCCTTCAAAGTATTGAAGTAATGAACAACCACTTAGTGGTTAAAGAAAAAGAAAACGGCATGCTGCGCTTGGTCGTTCACAATCTGACGTCAAACGAAGAGAAAGTTATTCCAACTCAAGATCCAATTTACGGTGCGTATTTTAATGCAAACCCTGAAATGGATACCAATAAGCTTAGAATTTATTACAGCTCGTTGACCACGCCTGGTTCTATCATTGATATCAACTTAGATACCCTTGAAAGCGAGGTGATGAAACAAACCCGTGTATCTGACACTTTTGACTCCTCTCTCTATGCCTCTGAGCGCGTGATGATTGAAGCGAGAGACGGTACGTCGGTTCCCGTTTCGTTGGTTTATCGCAAAGATAAGTTTAAGAAAGACGGTACCAATCCATTATATCAATACGCCTATGGCTCATACGGTTCGACTGTAGACCCAACGTTTAGAAGCAGCTGGTTGTCTTTGATAGACAGAGGTTTTGTTGTCGCGATCGCACACATTCGCGGAGGTCAAATGTTGGGGCGCGAGTGGTATGAAGACGGCAAAATGCATCAGAAAATAAATACCTTTACTGACTTTATTGACGTTTCAAAAGGACTTGTGGGAAAGCAGTACGTAGACAAAGACCGCGTCTTTGCTATGGGCGGCAGCGCTGGTGGCTTATTAATGGGCGCAATCGTAAATATGGCACCTGAACTCTATCAAGGTGTGAGCGCGCACGTTCCATTTGTTGATGTAGTGACCACGATGAGCGATGCGTCTATTCCGCTGACTACCGGCGAATATACCGAGTGGGGTAACCCAGCCAACAAAGCTGAGTTTGACTATATGCTTTCCTACTCGCCTTACGACCAGGTTGAAGCAAAAGACTATCCACATATGTTGGTCACAACCGGACTACACGACTCACAAGTGCAGTACTTCGAGCCAATGAAGTGGGTGGCTAAGCTAAGAGAATACAAAACAGACGATAATTTACTGCTTTTCAAAACCGACATGGAAGCGGGTCACGGTGGAGCTTCAGGACGTTTCAAACGATTCGAGTCTACCGCGCTTGAATATGCGTTCGTAATGCATCTTGCAGGTGTTCCACTCTAACTCTACACCCACCTTTTTAAAACCAGTCTCCTCTGGTATTTCGCCCGAACAAGTTAGCGCTTTTTCGGGCATTTTTATTTTTTGTGTTTTTAGTATGCGGATTCTAATTGTTAATCGTAAAGTAAAGCCATGGTGTTGAAATACACTCTCATTTAGCATTCATAGGAGCTGAACATGACTACTACTGACACAATTAAAGGTAAAATCAACGAAGCCGAAGAAATGGCACGTAAAATTTGGTTAGCAGGCCTAGGCGCTTATGGCAAGAGCGTTGAAGAAGCGCAGGGGCGTTACGAGAAGCTAAGCGAAGAAGCAAACAAAATGTTTGACGAGCTAGTGACAAAGGGCGAAACGCTAGAAGAAGACGCAAAGAGTAAGTTCAAATCTACGACTAACGATGTTGAAAATCGCGTTGCAGACGTGCGCAAGAAGCTTGGCCTTGATTCAGAGCCAGCTGATCAGCGCATCGAAGAGCTTTCAGCAAAAATCGATGCCTTGACTGAAGCGGTTGCAAAGCTAGCTGCCAGCAAGTAAAGCAATCAGTATTTTGGACACCGTTTTCGGTGTCCAAAACGCAGCTTTCATTTAGTCCTTTTAACTAAATTGGCTAGATAGAAAGCTACAGTTGAGTGACCGCGGAAAGCGAGTGTGCAACTTAGTGTGCTGTAAATCACATTGCTTTCCACTGTCATGCTTACTAAATCTCCATATTGGAGGCGTTATGAGCAACAAAAATATTCCTAACCGGGAAGCTATGCCTGTTGTCCAAAGAGAATCGACAACGCTAAATGGTACTACCCCTTCATCTCTGAAGTCGTCCCCCTTGTTTGGATGGCTTTTTGCTGGTTCCGACCTATTGTCTGCAAAGCTAGATCAAGCGGCAGGTGTGGTCAGCCAAAAAATTGATAACACTCAAGAAACCATCAATGCTATGCAAGCTAAAGGCTTGGAAGTGGAGAGTGAACTTAGACGTACTCTTAATCCATTCGCCCTAGTTGATACTGCTCAAAAACTGGTTGCATCAACGCCATTATTTTCGGCGTTGTCTGGCGGTCAAAAACGTCAACAGAAAGAACAACAGCTTGAAATGCTGAGCGCAAAAGTGGACTTACTCGTCGAGCAAGTAGCCCTTTTAGCTGCAAAGGAGGCGGCTAAAAAAGCCGAAGTGACAAGTACTGCAAGTAAGGCTACTGCCAATAAGAGAACAGCAACTAAAAGCTCTTCAGCTAAGTCGACAACTACCGGTACCCGCAAATCGAGTAAAGCAAAAACAACCACTACAACGGCCGCTTCATCGCCTAGTGCGACTAAAAAGGCCGCGACCGGAACAGCGAATAAGCGCACCGTAGCAAAGTCAACGGCAGCTAAGAGTACAGTACGTAAAACAACGGCTAGTACAAAAGCTTCACCGGCCAAAAGTACGACTAAAAGTACATCGGCTTCGTCTGACATCACAAAGAACGACGAGTAAAGGTGTTCAATAAAGGTAAAGGTAGTTTTTGGTAATAGCGCCAAATAAATGAATACGCGTATATTTGGCGCTGCTTCGTCTAGGTTCGTTTAAACTATCTTTTTGTTTGAGTGTAGAGATAATTAACGGTGATGTCAGGCCTCTAAACTATCCACCTCTAATCCAAGAATTTTTGCCAGTATATCCGAGTCATCTCGTATTGCGTAATAATCACCAATGAAACATTAATACAATTCTTGTTTGGTTAGTAGTTAGGGGGCTCAGTTTGTGACATGCCAGTGAGCTTTCAGATGTATATATTTGTGTCGTTACTAAAAGAAGCTTTTCAAAAGAATCAAAAGCAACTTTTAAAATGCAACTAGATAAATTCAAAGTCATCAGCGTTTATACTTTAACTTAAAAATAAGAACGTAAACTAACCAAAGAAATACCGACCAAGAAACAAGAAAACCGACAAGCAACATCGACATATGTTCCCAGATAACACGCTTGATCAAAATGGATTCTGCCGAGTTTTTGGGGTTTATGAAAATGTCTACTGGCTCAGAAGCTGCAAATTTTCTTTTTAATTCAAGCCCTAATTTAAGCATAAAGCCGTCGTCATAAATGTCATACCAAGTAACTTTTCTTCCGGTATGTTCTTGGCCACTAGTATTGTATTTGTAAAGGATACGAGGCGTGTATAAAGTATATTGGCTTCGATTATCTCTAGTCGTTATTGTAATCATTTCGTCAATATATACATCTATTAAAGTTGCTTTGATAGGAACCCAATTCATTGAAGAGATTGGGCCGGCTAACCCTTTAACTACTTGTATTGAAAAGACGATGACAAAAATTAGGGCAACTAAAGCGACAAAATAGACTCCCAATCTTGCTTTTCTAAGTTGTGCTCGGCTTACCTCAATAGTCATAAAAACGTCTCATTCAGTCCGTGTTTTATCATATTTTTATAGAAGAATACTTACTCGCTATTTATTTTTCGCCCACAAATTCTGATGCTTTTTAAAACCGAAGAAGTCATAGGGTTCCCAGAAACTCGGTACTAAATCGTCAAGTGCGTCTGGAGTGAAGTTGCTCGACAATTGACTCATAATTTCACTTAATCTGTCTTTCCCTACGCGCATGAGTTTCTTGCGGTTAGCTGGGAAATAAAGGTTTCTTCCTTTGGGAATGATTTCTTGCGTACCGCTGGTAATGTACTTCTGATTTCTTGTTACCACTTTACATAAAGGCTCAGCTGGATTTGCAGGGTTGAGGCCAATCACTATTGCACATTCGTACTGGTCCTTTTCATGACCTTTCTCATTCATCGGTATGTAGGTAATGCCGAACCCTTGTGGGAAATACCCCACAAGCTCAACAAAGTCCTGCGCTAACTGCTTATTTAAGCCGCCTTTTTTCGCTAATTGTTCAATGAGCATGTAGCCTTTAGGCAAGCTCATACGTGAGTAGTCAGACTTAGTTGAAAGCACAATCGAAACATAAATTTGAGGGATCTTTACAATCTCTCCCAGCCCCGTTTTCGACACAAATGCATCTTTTACCAGCTGCTGCAAAAATTCATTGGCTTCTTTGTGAGTTTGAACAAAGCGATCCCTGTCTTCTTTGTTGTTTCCTACATACTTAGGTAGGCCTAACCCCTCAGACAAGTACTTTAAAGTGAAGTGATAGTTTAGCTTCAGAAGATCCTTTCGCTGCGACTCTTCCAGCAAACGAAATTCGTCTAGATCGCCATTTTCCCCTTTCAAGATGGTGAGTGCGGCAGGGCTTTGCAGGCCAATATCTTGAAGTAACGCTGCGGTAATTAGCGGTCGTCCAAGCTCAGTTTTCCATTTATCGCGCCAATAGCGGTTCCCACGAAACCGGGATGCAGCTTCGCGATACTTCGAGAGATATTTGTGAGCAATCGTGTCGTGCTCTAACAGTCTATCGACTAAGCGCAGTGTAAGCACCGCTTTGTAGAGCGGTTTGAAGCGCATGTGCACACGTGCAAAGTTGCCCTCTGGTCCTCGTGTGAGCAGCATAAGTGTACCAAGCAACTTAGCGCTGAGCTGTTGTGTTTCTTGCCAGTTGTCGCCCTCACAAAGCTCAATAATTTTGGTGCTTACAGTGTCAAGCCGCTCTATCCTTGCCAGACGCTCTTCTTCAAGCTTTTCAGTGCTGTTTGTTATTTGCTTGGTCAGTTGCTCTGCAAGCACCTCTTTGTTTTTATTTCCCTCAATTTTCTTAAGCTGAGCTTTCAAGTCTTCAATGTGCTGCTCAAGAGAGGGGGTAAGCGAAAAATAGTGACTCGCATCCTCGAACACCGAACCGTAGCCCGTTTCTTGAGGATAAATCATATTGATTAGTTGTTTTACTTGCTGCGTGTAAATGCTGTCGGGGTTTTGGCTTTGTGCGCTCACCGTTTTCCTTTCAAAAGATGCTGCGAATTGCCATTACTTTGCTATTGGCAATTCAAGACAGGTCAAGCGACGCACACGCTATCTTACTTCGTGCCCAAGCTCTACTGCCTCACGTTTTTTCAATTGGCCTAAATGATACCGTAAATTTTCGCTAATTTTGGTATTTCTTTTAATAACATGAAGTTGCGGCCATGATGCCCGTTCGCCACTGACGATCAACTGATTGATGCTTTCGCGCGTCGGATTAGACAACACCTGCGATAAATTTCTAATTTGGCGCTTGGGTAAAATATTGATGTTACCTACGTATTGCTGATCAATGATAGAACGAACTTTATGAATAGCCAATTTGGCACTTTTATTACCGGTTAACCGTTCAATGATATCAATGGCGAAAATACTGTTAGTTTTCGCTAGTTGGCCAAGATGGCGCGCAGACATGTCCCACAGCGAGTTGGGGTCAATGCGGTTTGCGGAAATGAATGGCACTGCCAACGGGTTTGTTTGGCTCACGATACTGTGATTTACGCCATATAGCCTCGCTAAGCGCTCGAAGGGAAGGTCGGCCATTAATGAGCCATCGGCAAAACGACGGTTAGGAATATAAGGCACAATCTCGCCCGAAGGCGTTTTCGCTCTTAACTGTACAGGGCTAAAAATGATGGGAACTGCACAGGATGCACGTACCGCTTGAGTAATAATTGCATTCGGTGAGGTTTTAGCATTTAACAAGCGCGAATGTTGATGGAGGTCGGCAGGGGATACCGTCACAGTAATGTGTCGACCTGTTTTCTTAAAAGCTTCCTCAAAAGTGGTGAGGTCGAAAAGTTCAATCAGCGCATTTTCGAGCACGGAACTATCAAATAGCCCTTTCTTTCCAAGACCAGCAAAGCTTCGCCAGTGTTTAAAAGTCTCGTATATAAAGTCGGCGCTGAGTGCTTCTAATAATTGGTCGTGAGTTCGTGTACCCAACATGGCTGCGATGATAGAACCAGCGCTAGAGCCAGACACTACAGTAGGTAACAAATTCTTTTCGTTTAATGACTTAACCACGCCAGCATGGAAAAAGCCTAAGCCTGCGCCACCTGAAAGCATAAGGCAGCTGCGCCCGAAGGCGTGTGCAGTCTCTTCAAAAAATGACAGTTTCTCGTAAAAGTCTACGTCTTGTTCATCGGCGTGATAAATTTGCTCTAGCGCCAATATCACTTCGTCAATAAACTGTTCAATAAGATATTTAGTGCCTATTTTACACTGGGTAAGTAATACGGGGTTAGCAATATTGCCTAAATTGCCGTGTAGCCCCTCGTGCAGAATCGACATAAGCGCATGTAAATCGCCTTTGCCTCTGGCAAGCTGTAGGCGCTGAACTCGTTTGCGAATTAGTTTGTAGTCGTAGTCATCGCTAGCGTCTTCGGCTTTCCATTCCTCAGCACCAGACAATGCATCGTGTGCTAAGCACGCTGCCTCATATTCATCATAATTGCCTGCATGCTCGATTTCATGTTCAAGCTTTTTTAACCGCAAGTCGAATACTGCCATGACGAGTACCTATTTTTGATTGATGAGGGCTGTGCCTTCTACTCATTTGAAAAAGTACACTGACCCGAAAAACACCAGCAAAACGATAGTTTTCACTTAGAACGCAGTTCTCAAAAATTACAGGTCTTTAAATGTCCATATAACGAAGACTCAAAGCAAGTGCTTGAGAACAGCGGTTCATACACTATTCTGAGTGTATGGCGTAAATTTAGAATTCACTACCTAATCGTTTGTTGTTGAGAAAACTGATGCACATTAGGTGAATCACATAAGGTCAAACGTTCTAACTTTTAGACTTTCATTTAGCTGTTTTCAATCAACAATTAGCAGTAATTTCACTTTTTACATTGACCATTTCATAAGCACTCAGTAGCCTGAAAGAGAAAATAACAAATTGGACCACATGTTCGTAGTATGGAATGGAACTTTGAAACGCTAAGTCTGCTATCAATTCCTTTAATTAGCGCTATTGTTGGATGGCTAACCAACTATCTGGCGGTAAAAATGATGTTTTACCCCATTGAGTTTGTTGGTATTAAGCCTTTCTTAGGGTGGCAGGGACTCATTCCTGCGAAGCGCCGCCAAATGGCCGAGATTGAGGTTGAGCTAGTGCTAGGCAAACTGCTTAGTGTTGAAGAGTTAGCACAGCGTTTAGACGCAGACGAGCTCACTAAAGCAATTGAGCGGCGTTTAAGTCAAGTTATTCGCAAAGTCGTTAACGATGTAATGGCAGAATCTGCGCCTCAACTTTGGGCTGCGTTACCTGTACAGGGCAAAAATTTAGTCTATCAACGTATCGAAAACGACATTCCTAATGTGGTTCATAAAATGGTGGAAGACTTTCAGCACAATGTTTCAGAAATTTTAGATATTAAAGAGCTGGTGGTAGAGCAGCTGGTGAATGCGCCCGAGCTCGTTAATGAAATTTTCTTAACGGCAGGTAGCAAAGAGTTTCCGTTTATTGTGCGTTCTGGCTTCTATTTTGGCTTTTTGTTTGGTTTGCCCACCATGCTACTTTGGTATTTCTACCAAGCATGGTGGATTCTGCCGTTAGGTGGGCTGCTTGTGGGTTATGCCACTAATTGGATTGCTATCAAAATCATATTCGAACCCAAACGCCCAAGAAAACTGGGGCCTATTACTATTCAAGGTATGTTTTTAAAGCGCCAAAAAGAAGTGTCCGAAGTCTATTCAAACATTATTGAAGAAAAGCTTATAACGCCTAAAAATATTACCCATGTAATCTTGCATGGTTCAGGCTCAGCCCAGCTTTTAGAACTCATTGAGCTTCATGTCAACGACGCTATTGAACGCTATGTTGCCATAGCGCAACCGTATTTTGCGTTGGGTGTGGGGTCAGAAAATTACCATAAAATGAAGGCACTAGCGGTGCGTCAGATATTTGATAATTCTGATAAGTATCTGCTTTATGCGTTTGATTACGCTAATAATGCTATGCAGATTGGGCACGATTTAAGTGAGCGCATGCAGGCGTTAAGTGTTGAAGAATTTGAAGGCGTTTTGCGCCCAGCGTATCAACAGGATGAGTGGAAGCTCATCGTAACCGGCGCTATTCTAGGTATGGTAGCTGGTATTGCTCAACTCTATCTGGTGTTTATGTAGCGTGTTTCACGAATAAAAAAATTAACGCACTGGGTTGGCAAAGGATTGAACTAAATTATGAAAACCGCGCAGAAAATACTACTCACCGCGCTAACCTTATTTAATGAGCACGGCGAAAACACCGTTACCAGTGTTGATATCGCCATTGAGCTGGATATTAGTCCGGGGAATCTCTACTACCACTTTAAAGGCAAGGACAGCCTGGTTAACGCGTTGATGAAAATGCATGAACAGCAGATGCAGAAGATACTAAGCCGAGAAAAGCTTGATACACTTCATCCTGAAGAAATTATGTATTACCTCTACTTGCTTATAGACAGTATTCATGTGTTTCGCTTTTTCTACCGTAGCCCGGCTGACTTAGCAGAAAAATATCCTAGTATCCTGCGCCCTAGACAGCACATATTGTCTAGCTTGAATAAACAATTAGCGTTTCTTTTTGAGTCACTATCGAAACGAGACATTCTTATTGCCTCAAAGGCAGACAGGGCACTTATGGTGGATTTAATGTCCTTAATCATCACACAGTCTTGTCAATTTGATGAGTTAAACAGCCATATGGATAGTACGATGCAGCGCTATCATGCCTTGTCGCTAATGATGGTAAGCGTATTGCCAAGGTTGGCACTGTCCGATGAACAAAAACAGCAGTTAGAACAGATGCTCGACTCTCATGACTTTATGAGAGATGCCTCAACCCCGTCACCCCTCGACTTCGCGTAAAGGAATAGTAATGGCAAAAACGCTCAGTTTCTTAGATAAGTCATTTTGGATAACCGAGTCAGACGAGAATCCAAAACACGTAGCTTGCTTGCAGCTACTTGCCATACCTAAAGGGGCAAAAAGTAACGAATATGTCCCTCAATTATTCCAAGAAATAAGAAGCTTTGCCCGTGCTACTTCTCCCTTCAACTGTGCGGTAAAAACGGTATTGGGGTACCCAGTGGGGTTTGCGCCGGTAAAAAAGCTCAACATGGATTATCATGTTCAAATTCATCGTGTGGCTGATGTTACAAACCGCGAAGCACTCGATGCGTTTGTAGCAAGATTACATGCTTCGCGGTTAGATCCCGACAAGCCCCTTTGGCAATACCATTTCATCTTTGATGACAACAGCGAGACGTTTGCTATTTATGCGCGGGTTCATCATATGTATGGCGATGGGGCAACCTTAGTGCGCTGGTTCCAAGCGGGATATGTATCAAACTCTCATGAGACTAAGTTCACACCAGTATGGGCAGTAAAACGACTGCGCCATAAGCGCAGAGAGCCTGTGAGCTTTTACAAGCGCTTAGTGGGAGTGGGTTACGCGCTTAAAACCGCGCTCGATTTGCTAATTATCTTTATTCGTATATTCATGAAAGTGCTGCGAGTGAACCCACATTATATGCCTATTCCTTTCACTGGTACGAAAACAGTGCTGACTGGACAAGTGAAAGCGGGAAGGGCTGTGGCTACCATGGACTTAGACTTTAAGCGTGTAAAAGCCCTGGCAAGGCGAACGCGCTCTACGGCAAACGAGGTGTTGCTATGTGCCTTCGATATTGGCGTACATAAACTGCTGCAAGACCACGGGCAAGTATTTAAAAAAGCCTTGTTCACCAATATGCCAATTAACTTGCGTAAACCCGGCGAGAAAACCACGGGCAATAAGATAGCTATTGTGCCGGTGCAGCTTGCTCACGGCGAAACCGATCCTTATTTACGTTTGCGCCAAATTGTAGTGAATCACCGCATTGTAAAACATGCAGCGCAGCACGCGCGGCCCGCAGCATTTAGCGGCTATACCATTGTGATTCAGTCGCTTGCACTGGTCTTTGAGTGGTTAAGGCTATCTAGCGTAGTCAAACCCATTGCCAACATCTTAATTTCCAATGTACCTGGGCCAAAAGATACGCGGTATTTAAAAGATGCAGAGCTTCTGGCTTGCTACCCCATTTCTACTATGACGCCTGGTGGCGGGGTAAATATTACGCTTATGACATATGCAGGCACGGCAAATGTGGGATTAGTGTGCTGCAATAAAAACATTGAATCGCTACAGCCGTTAGCGCGCTACGTCAAAGAGGCGTTCGATATGCTAGAAGCAAGTGTGGACGATCCCAGGTTAAACATCGACGATATTGGTGAACAGGTGGATACCGTCCCTGTTTCTATTGTGTCAGATCACTAGCGTGCATTGTTCCAAACAGTAAGCGTTGTCATTCAATAAGGTAGAAGCGCAGTACGTCGTCTTCTACACGCACGTTTTGGCCAGTTTTTGAGAACAGAACCTCGCGCCAATGGTCGTTACGCATGGTATGGCTTAAGTCTTCCTGCTTAATTTGCTTTTTAATGGCGTTGTTAATGAGAGGGATGTGGTAGTCCAACACTGCTTGTTTCGAGCCAGATAAATAGACCTTTAGATAGTCTGCAGCTATATCGGATGTGCCGGCGCTAAACAGTGATAACGCTGATTTTAAAGAGCCACCAAGCAAAGAATTAACGCTTTTGGGGAAGAGTCGCGACATCAGAAATTGCGTGTCTTTAATCAACGCGTAATCATCGTTAACTAAGGTGACGCTGTCAGTGGCGACGCCTGTCAAATAGAGTGTACTCATATTTTTGTCGTAATAGGGTGAAGCTGACACGGTAAATACAACATGAGCGCGATAAATAGTCGTGGTGGCAACCACAATATTAAGCGCAGCGAGGCACTGCAGACCAATACGGTTGCTTTCACTATCTAGCGTGATGTTTCCTTCAAGCACGGTAACCGTGCCAGTTCCCATGGGGATATCGAAAGTGAATGAGTAAGGAAAGCTGCCTTTTACGAGGTCATGAAGCTCTGATTTCGTGAAGTCGTCGTGCTTCAGCTTGCCCCATTTCACAAGCCATTGTGCAAGGTAGACTTTACATTTGTCTTTAAACGATAGGTTTTTGGTCAACGTTCATTCTTAGCCTAAATCTACTAGGCGGTGGCTTGTTGTTAGTTTTTTCAGAGTAGGGGCTACTTCGATATAGCACTTAAGTTATCAGGATTATTAGATTTTTTAAATCTTACAATTTAAGTCTTTTCTTGGCGAAGTGTTGTTTGGTAATCTGGTCGTACCACAACGTTTTTTTAACATTTAATAGTCTTGCCCTCAAGGAGTTGGCGAAATGAGCGAAGTACTGAGCAAATACGATTGCATTATTGTAGGCGGCGGTTCTGCGGGCGCGGTGCTTGCCACCCGTTTATCAGAAAACCCCGCGTTAGATATTTTGCTATTAGAGGCTGGCTCAAAGGACACTAATCCGCTTATTCATATCCCGTTTGGGTTGTCTTTACTCAGTAGATTTGAGGGGATTGGCTGGGGTTATCACACAGCACCCCAAAAAGAGATGTATGACAGAGAACTGTTCTGGCCCCGCGGTAAAACCTTGGGCGGCAGCAGTTCGGTTAATGCGATGTGTTATATTCGCGGGCAAAAAGAAGACTACGACCGCTGGGCTAACGAAGAAGGGGCTGAAGGTTGGTCGTTTGATGATGTACTGCCTTATTTCAAACGCTCTGAGAACTTTGAAGAAGGTGCTGATGAATACCACGGCACAGGCGGCCCACTCAATGTTAGCAAGCTTAGGCATACCAGCGTGCTGTCAGACGCATTTGTGAACTCAGCGTCGATTGCAGGCTATCAACAGCTTGACGACTTTAACCGAGACGACAGGGAAGGGTTAGGGTATTACCATGTTACACAGGCCAACGGGCAACGCTGTTCAACGGCGAAGGGGTATTTAGCGCAGGCCAAGCATCGCAACAATTTAACTGTACTTACTAGAGTCGCAGCCGAAAAAGTACTGTTAAAAGAGGGGCGTGCAATTGGTGTTCAGGTACGTGAAAAAGGCGTAGTAAATCGCTATTTTGCTAAAAGCGAAGTTATCCTGTGTGGCGGCGCGATTAATTCGCCACAACTTCTTATGCTTTCAGGTATAGGACCCAGAGCAGAGCTAGAAGAAAAGGGGATTTTTGTTCAGCAAGATTTGCCTGGTGTGGGTCAAAACTTACAAGACCATCTTGATGCAATTGTACAATATACTTGTAAAGCGAGAGAGGGCTATGCCGTGGCGTTAGGGGCCTTGCCTTCCTACGTAAAAGCCACCACAGACTATGCGTTTAGGCGCAAAGGTATTTTCTCGTCCAACATTGCCGAAGCAGGTGGCTTTGTTAGCTCAAGCTTAGCGACACAAGGTCCAGACATCCAGTTTCACTTTCTACCGGCAATTTTAAACGACCATGGAAGACAGTTAGCTTTTGGTTACGGTTATGGCCTTCACGTATGCTGTCTATACCCCAAAAGTCGCGGCACTATTTCGCTTCAAAGCAACCATCCTGCTGATCAAGCCCTTATTGACCCCAATTATTTGACTGCAGAGGAAGATCAGCAAGTCATGATTGAAGGTGTGCGCATTGCTCGTAAGCTGCTATCTGCACCAGACTTCGACAAGTTCCAAGGCAGTGAGCTATATCCTGGGGTAGAAGCACAAACAGATGAAGAAATATTAGAGTTTTTACGTGAGCGTGCTGAAACTATCTATCACCCAATTGGTACCTGTAAAATGGGCAGTGATGACGATGAGATGGCAGTGGTTGATACCCAATTGCGGGTAAGAGGTATAGCAGGTCTTAGAGTGGTAGATGCTTCTGTGATGCCCAGCCTAATTGGCGGCAATACCAATGCGCCCACCGTCATGA
>Ga0207987_1000137_pt1 | contig 22782 bp, 23 predicted proteins | sample ETNtaG_19_FD_185768 | JGI IMG/M metagenome (GOLD analysis project Ga0207987, IMG submission 185768) | Marine microbial and viral communities from oxygen minimum zone, Eastern Pacific Ocean - ETNP201302PF86A (SPAdes) (version 2) | ecosystem: Environmental > Aquatic > Marine > Oceanic ...
CGAATACGATTAATCGCAAGTAATGGATCAGTTAAAGAATCCCTAGTTTGTAAATTAGTTTTAATTAATTCAAATGGTGTAATAAATAAACTTTCTACACATCCAGCAGTAACTCCAGCAGCAAAGTTTTGTCCAAAATTATTACCTTTTCCTCGTAATAATTCAAATGTACTGAATCTGAGAGCATATTTTACCCCCATTTGACCCATAAATGGAGTAAGTCCTTTATATAGATTTGAAATTCCAAATTTTCTAATAGTTGGTCCTAATCCTATATATTGATTAGATTGTCGTCGTACCTTAATGGTATCAAATGGTTGCATGACCATTGCTTCAATCATTCCTCCGACAGGACCGAAAATCATGCGGCGTTTTTTATCCTTATCCATAAATTATTTATATAAATATTATATTTATTTTAATTCTTAATTGATAAATTGATAAGAACGAGTTGTTAAAAATTCTTGTGGTTGTTCTTCATAAATAAATCTATTAAATAATTTCATAATAATTTCTTTATTTTTATATTCAGTTTTATCTTCTTCAATAATTTTATTAATATAAGTAGAATCAATAATTTCATCATTTATTTTAATTTCATGATATATCCATTGCCATAATTGCATTCTACTAATTTCAGCCGTTGCTGCATCTTCCATTTTATTATTTAAAGCAACACAACCTTTACCTGAAATCCAAGAATCTAAATATTGTAAAAATGTAATAACATTATCTCTTACACCATCAAATGTAATTTCACCTTGAGGAATTTCAAGTAAATCTTTACTTGTTATATTATAATCATCCAATCTATGTAATTGATTATTTTCGGTTTTATATTCATTAAATGCCTTTAAAGCATTTTCTAATAATTTAGGATGAGCAATCCAAGTTCCATCCATTCCAGATTTAGCTTCTGATAATTTATCATGATATACTTTGTCTAAATTTTTTTTATTAATTTCAAAATCTTTGCTAGGAATTTGTGCTGCCATTCCACCCATAGCATAAGCACCTCTTTTGTGACATGTATATGTTAATAATTTAACATAAGAACTCATAAAATGAGATGACATAGTTATTTGACTACGATTTGGTAAAATAAAGTTTGGATTATATTTAAATTTTTTAATAAAACTAAATATATAATCCCATCTACCACAATTTAATCCAACAATATGATCCTTCATAGAAAATAAAATTTCTTCCATTTGAAATGCTGCTAAAATATGTTCAATTAAAACAGTTGCTTTAATTGTTCCAATATTTAAATCAAAATAATGTTCACTAAATTTAAAAATATCATCCCATAATTTTGCTTCATTATGATTTTCTAGTTTTGGAATATAAAAATAAGGACCAGCACCATTTTCAATTAATTGTTGAAAATTTGTAGCAAAATATACACCAAAATCAAATAAACTAGCTCTCATCATTTCTCCTTTAATTTTTACATTTTTTTCTATCATATGTAATCCACGAGGTCTTACCATTAAAGTAGCAGTTTCTTCATTTAATTTATATGATTTATTTTTTTGTTGGTCATAAAAAGATATAGTTTTATTAATAGCATCTCGTAGATTAATTTGTCCATTAATCATATTTGACCATGTAGGACTAGAAGCATCTTCAAAATCAGCCATAAAACAATTAGCACCAGAATTTAAAGCATTTATAACCATTTTTCTACTAACAGGACCAGTTATTTCAATAGTTCTATTTATAAGTGGTTCTGGAATAGAACCTACTGTCCAAGATTTATTATTTTTTAATAAAGTTGGTAGTTTTCCATTATCTATTTCTATCTGGATTTCTTTTCTTGTTTCTAAAAGAGCTATAATACTAGGATTAAATGTATTATGTAAATCAGTTAGAAATAAACGAATATCATCGTTTAATAATTCTTTAATTATAGGGGTTTCAATATTATAAATATCCATAAAGTATTAATGTAAATTATAATTAGTATATTAATACTTTAACAAATTGTCTTTAAATTAATTATTTTTGATTAATTAATGTATTATTATCTTTAATAATATCACCATCAAGTTCAATAATTTCTATCTCTTCAGAATTAGATAAAGTTTCATTTTCTTGTTCTTCATTTTCTTGTTCTTCATTTTCTTGTTCTTCATTTTCTTGTTTTTTAGAATCATCTTGCATTTTTTTAAACATTTCATCTAAATCAACATCTTCAATATTTGTATGACCTTTATAAACATAATTAATATTCAAAACTAAATCTTTAAACATTTCTTCAACATCAACTTCATTATTAATTTCATCATCTTCATTTTCATTATTAATTTTATCTAAAATTAATTTGGATAAACAAGGTAAAGAATAAAATATAACTCTATCTTTATCTGTTGATTTACGAAATTTTAGGATAAATCGTAAAGTAGCAAAACAACCCTTATAATACTCAGATGATTTATCCTTTTTATGAATTCTTTGAAAAAATTGTTGAAACCATTCAGGAATATATTGTATTTTTTCAGAAAATTTTTCTATTTCACTATCTTTAAATGTAAAATCCATTTATTATATAGGATATACTTTAAATATAATAATGAATTTTATACTTAAACCATGGTAATATATTATTTAATATAAATTCACATACAAATAATATGTGCGGATACATATAATTTATAAAATGAGTATTAGAAGTAATATAATATTATGTCAGTTTCAGAACCACAATTATTAGTAGGTCCAAATGAATCATCGTCTTTAATTCGAAGTGACAGTCAGTTTACATCAAAGAAATTAACTTTGACAGGTGATGATAGTGGTGTTGCATTAAATATCACAAGTACGAGCGCTAGTTCTATTAGTACTTTAGGAGGTATGAATATTACAGGTGCGACAATATATTCTAATACAGATGATGTTTTTACGGATCCAGATACACGGACAACAAGTGCTGCTGTAGATTTTTCAGGTGGTGTTGTTGTAAGAAAAAAAATAGAGATTAAAGGAGATGCTTGTTTTAGAGGAACAATTTTCAATGAAGATATTTCTACAAAAAATAACTTGGTTTCTCAAGCAGATCTTGCTGTATTAGATCTGTTATATGCTAAACGAATATATTGTATTAATTTATCTTCGTGGTCAGATCCTGTAGCATTAGCAAACAACCCAAATACCCCAACTGTTACCGAAGGGTCAGCAATTTTAGATATTTGTATTGTAGGGCATTTATATTGTCCTAATGTAGAAGTTTTAGAAAATGATTCTGTAGAATTAGATCTTTGTGCTAATAATGCGGATATTTCTACTGTTATTCATTATTATAGAGGTGAGAATTTCACAGGTAAATATTGTATTTTTGATGAATTACATGTTGATACTTTATATTGTCCTAAAATTTATTGTGTTAGAGGTCGTCCGATGGACACCGGTTTTGGTGGTTATGCTAATGCTTCAGCAGGTTCTATTTTAGGAACAAAAACTTATATTGGTGGTGTTCAAGCAAATGATACTTGGAGATTTTCAATTAATACAAATCAAAACAGTCCATACTATTTGCGTATGATGTTTCAACGTTTCAATGGAGAAAAAGATGATTATGAATGTCCTCCGATGTCTTATAGAACGTGGATGTGTCATAGAGATTTTGATACAATTAATGGAACATGGAATTTAGTTCGTGCGGTAGATGGAAATGGTGCTAGTACATATTTTATAGAAAAAACAGCAAATGCGGAAACAACATATATTTGTGCTGATGTTTCAACATTTATGCGATCAGCAATGGAAGATGGATATTATGTAAATAGAATTTATGTATCTTATGAAGTGTTAACAGCAGGTTTAACATCAATCGATTGTCAGTTAACAAAAAAAGTGTATGATAGATCAAATCCAAGTGGTGGACGAACTATTACAATTATGCCGAAGGATACTATCGGTGATGTGTCTGATCCAGGCAATTTAACATCAGGTACAGCAGTAGGGGATCACCATAGATATGTCCAATTTGCTTACTCTTCATTAGCAACACATCATGGTACTTATGAAATGGAAGTCACAATAGTTACACCAGCAACATCGGTGGTTCGTTTTCATGGATGTTTCATTGAATATACAAAACATGAATTAACAGGATATTAATCAATATCTTCCATAGACTGAGTTGATTCTGAATTAGATGATTGTAATTCAATAGGGGATGGTGGTCTTAATGGTATTTGGGGTATATTTCTAGGTGGAGGTGGAGGTGGTCTTGTTAATTCTTCTTCAGTTTCACCTTCAGTTTCACCTTCATTTTCAGTTTGTGTGCCTGAACTAATAGTTTGATTTTGATTCATACTTCTTCCAATAATTGGTGGAAGATTAAAAGTAGAGTTTTGTCTAGGTGGTAATTGAAAAGATGGTGGTGTTAGTGATGATAGAGAAGGCCATAATTGTGGTGAATCTAAATCATCCATATTATCTAATTCATCAACATCTTCACCAAATGATTCATAATTATTTTGTAAAATTTCATTAATAGCTAATGCTCTAGTAGATTGAAATTCATCTACGATATCTAATATATTATTGATAACTTTTAATAAATAAATAATTATTTTTTCTTTATAAGATTTTCTAGTAACTTCAGTGATACTATGTCTAACTGATGTATTATAAATACTTAAAATCCGATTATAATAGTATCTATCAATATGAGTATCTAATAAAGGACTTGTCATCAGATCTTGGGTATAATAAAATAAAAATGTTATATTTAAATCAGTTAATCGATCGATATTGGGATAAATATTTAAAAATTTCATTTTATTAAAAGTAGTAGCTAATTCAGCAGTAATTCTAGATTGTATAGGAATAGTATTAGCAATAGATAAATTAATATTTTTTCGTTTTAATTCATCTATTCTTCTATTAATTTGTAAAAGAATATCAGGTGGAAATTCTCTTAAAGTATATGGATTTTTATTTTTTGCTTTTAATATTTTATGTAAACATCTAATATCAAATGCGAAATATCGTGTATTATTTTCAGTATATTTATAGAAAAATTTATCATCAATATTCCATATTTTCTCACCGATTAATGATGTATCATTAATATACTCATAATTTTTATTTTTATATAAACATCCCAAATCTTTTAATTTTTGTATGAATATATAATTTTTGATATTTTTTTGAATCAGAACAGCCTTATCAGTAGTAACTTCAAATAAGTCATTTAGGCGTCGTCTTTTATTTTTTATTTTTTGAATAATTGTTCGATCAGTTGCATAATATAGAAGGTCATCATTTTTATCAACTAATCCAGTATTTAATAGGGCTAAATATTTACGTTTATAGTTCATAATAGACTAATTCAAAACTATAATATAAACTAATAAATTAAATTATGTTTATTTCAATTAAAAGGTTTATTTCCTTGAAATTTAATAATTTTATTTTCTTATATTATAACTATATAGCATAATATGAATAATACCCATTCAGGCTGTCCAAATGATATTAGCGGAAGACACTTCACAGATTACAGACAAGCAAAATCTCTTTACACAGATGTCAAAAATAATGCAGAATTCAGAAAATACATGCAACAAAACGGAGAAAAAATTATGACTTCTCTTAAAGATTTAGCAACTAAAGAAAACAGATGCTGTGCTTGTGAAAACTCAAAATTTGTTTCTCAAACTTGTACTGGAAAAGGAGAAAATTATCCAGGTGTTGTTGATGATAATGTCACTCAATATAGAAAAATGAGTGAATTCAATTTCGAATAAATTTTTTACCAGATTTAATATTAATTATATATGTTTTTAGTAATGAATACATATAACATATATAATTCTAAATTTAACAAGTAATTTTATCAATAATTTCTAGTATTCGTTTATCTTTACCATCAAGTATTCTTTCAGTTGCTTTAATATAACATTTTCGTTGAGATTGATTTTTTTCTTCTGTAATTTGTTTAAGTAAATCATACATAATTTGAATTTGTCTTTTTGTCCATAAATCTTTAATTTTAATATATAAAATATTATCTTCATCTGTATCAATATCAGATGATAATTTACTTTGATTAATAGATGTATTAATTAAATTAGAATAATGTTCTAAAGAAATTCTTGCTGTTCCTGCTTCATATGATTTTTGTAATTTAACCATACCTTTACTTGCTAATTTAAAAATATATTTCAAATTAGAATCTATTTCAGGTATATACCATATGAGACTTTTTTTAATAGGGGTTTCTAATTTATGAAGATCATTTCTTTGATCCCCGTTTGACCATCTAATCATTCCTTGGAAGAGACCAGCATCTTGAGAAGATACTTTATTAGGATAAATACTGATTTTAGTCCCCACTTTTTTAAAATTAAGAAGACACAATCGAAAAATTGTTGTCATAGGATCTAAAATTTCAATCGAATTAGTATTATTAGTTTTAATATAATTTATAAATTTATACATTTGCGGAACTTGACTAAGCATCACTATATTATTCATAGATTTCTTCTTAATAATATTAACATAATATAATTAAAATTGAATAAGAAATAGGAACAATTATAATTAAACATTATAATTAATATATATTTATAAAAACTTATGTGTGGAATTTTAGCTATATTCGGTTTATCTGAGTCTTCAGAGACTTGGCGGAGTAAAGTGCTCCAAATGTCTAAATTAATTAGACATCGTGGTCCAGATTGGAATGGTATATATTGTGGAAAAAATTGTATTCTTGCTCATGAAAGATTGGCAATTGTAGGATTAATTAGTGGTGCTCAACCAATTAAAGATAAATCCGGTGAAATTATAATGACAGTAAACGCAGAGATTTATAATTATAAAGAATTAAAGAAACATTTGATAAGTCGCGATTCAAAATATGAGAATGAATTTATTACAGATTCAGATTGTGAAGTATTAATTCATTTATATAAAGAATATGGAGTCGATTTTTTAAAGAAGGTTCAAGTAAATGGTATGTATGCTTTTTCAATTTATGATTCAGTAAAAGATATTTATATAGTTGCGAGAGATCCAATTGGTATTATTCCTCTCTATATGGGTTGGGGAAAAGATGGTTCTATTTGGTTTAGTTCGGAAATGAAAGCAATTCAAGAAAGTTGTGATAACTATGAACTTTTTACACCAGGACATTATTATGTAGGAAATTCTTTGAATGAAAGTCATAATGGAAAAATGGAACAATTTTATACAGAACGTTGGTTTACAGATATAGATTATATTCCAAGAGGTGTATATAATCCAGAAGAATTTAGAAATAATATGATTGCAAGTGTTCGTCGTCATCTTATGTCAGAAGTTCCATATGGAGTATTATTATCTGGTGGTTTAGATTCTTCTATAGTTGCTTCAATAGCAGCCCGTGAATATAAAAAATTAGGAAATTTAGATGTAATGAGATCTTTTTGTATAGGATTAGAAGGTTCTCCTGATATTGCTGCAGCTGAAAAAGTTGCTAAATTTATTGGAACTAAACATTATTCTTTTATTTATACAATTCAAGAAGGTTTAGATGCTATATCAGAAGTAGTTTATCATTTAGAAACATTTGATGTTACAACAATTCGTGCTTCTACTCCGATGTATTTAATGGCACGTAAAATTAAAGCAACTGGTGTCAAAATGGTTTTAAGTGGTGAAGGTTCTGATGAAGTATTTGCTGGATATTTATATTTTCATAAAGCACCTAATAAAGAAGAGTTACATAAAGAAACTGTAAGAAAGGTTAAAGATTTACATAAATTTGATAATAATCGTGCTAATAAATCAATGATGGCTTGGGGTGTTGAGGCTAGAGTTCCATTTCTTGATCGAGTATTTTTAGAATATTCTATGAATTTAGATCCACAAAGTAAAATGTCAACAAATAGAATTGAGAAACATTTAATTCGTCATGCGTTTGATGATAAGGAAGAACCATATCTTCCAGATGAGATTTTATGGAGACAAAAAGAACAATTTTCGGATGGTGTAGGTTATAATTGGATTGATACTTTAAAAGAAATTGCTGAAGATAAAGTTTCTGATTTACAAATGAAGTATGCTTCATCTCGTTTTCCAATTGCTCCTCCTCAAACAAAAGAAGAGTATATGTATCGTGAAATTTTTTCTAAACATTTTCCATCACCTGCTGCTGCTAAAACTGTTCCTACTGGTAAATCGATTGCTTGTAGTACTCCTATTGCAATTGAATGGGATAAATCTTTTCAATCAATGGCTGATCCTTCAGGGAGAGCGATTTTAGGAGTTCATGTAGATGCTTATGAAGAAGTAGAAGTAGAAATTTAAATATTATCCATTTGGATGATTTAATGCGAAATCATTATCAATATCTGTTTTAAGAAGATGAGTACAAACAGCACAAATAAATGTCTGTTTAAAATGTATATCACAATTACATTTTTGACAGTTACACCAAAAGCATGTTCTAAATTTTTTTTTACATTTTAGACAATAGTGTGTATATCTTAAAATAATCATTTTAATATCTTTACATAAAACAAAACTCATTAGTATAAAATATAAGAATAATATATTTTATATTATATAAATGTCTTATCAAGATCAAAACAATTTAACAGAAGTAAATCAATTATTATCTGATGATTTTAAAGATACACTTAAAAGTTTTTTATCTTTAGATGACCAAATCGCCCAAGGACAAGCCTCTCTCGCAATTTTAAAAAAACAAAGAGATGAATTAAAGGACATTATGTATAAACGTATGAGAACACATAATGTCGATGAAATTGCTTTAAAAAGTGGTAAAATTCAAACAACAGTTTCTAAAAGAACCGCACCACTGAATAAAGAATGGATTTATACTCGTTTATTAAAGGTATTTGATGGTAAAGAAGATAAAGCAGAAGAGGTAACAGAGTATATTACCGATCCAAAACATCGACCAAAAAAGGAAACACATACAATTAAAAGAGTTAAACCAAGAAAAAAGAAAAATTAAATAATTTATTCTCTTTTACCTGTCCATGCTTCAGCTTTATCATTGGAAATAAATCTGGTTAATTTAGTTTTACAACTTCCGCAATCAGATCTCATCATCCATCTTCCATTTTTAGCTTGTTTGATAGTAATATTTTTTTCTGCTCTGTTTTTTCTAACGTTTTTTTTACAAGAAACGCAATAAAATTGTTCTTTATCAGTAGTATCTTTTGGAGTAAAAGATTTAAGTTTTTTTTGTTGTTTTTTGTCTTGAATTTTTCTTAATCTATTTCTAGCGGTTTTTTGTCCTCCTTTTTGGATTTCTTCATTATTATTATTATTATCTGATTTTGTTTTACGTGGCATTATATCCTTTTTTATAAATTATACAAAGATAATATTTTATAGAAAAGCATTTATTTCTTTAAATATATAATATAAGTTTACTTTAATAATATTTAATGTATCGAATATTAACTGATATATATTATTTTAGTCGCATGATGAAAGATAAAGCTTTATATGTTTATTTTGAATTTTTATTAAAAGAACGAACAACTTTAGCAGATGAGGTGGAAAGATTGGAAATAATTGAAACAAATGAAGGATTTTATAATGTTTTCAAAAATTTATTTATAGAACCTACAAAAATTGTTGACAATTTATATTTAGGTAATGCTTATAATGCTTCTAATTTTAATCAACTAGATGAATTTAATATTACTTCAATTCTTAATATAACAAATGAAATTCCAAATTATTTTGAAGAAGATGAAAATTTTGATTATATAAAAATTTTTATAGATGATACTAATAAAGAGTCTATAATTAATCATTTAGATATGGCTCTAAAATTTTTGATAGAAACTCAAAAAAAAAAACCAAATCAAAATATTTTAGTTCATTGTTATATGGGTTCAAGTAGATCTGCTAGTATAATATTAGCTTATTTAATTAAATATTATCATCTAACTTTAGAAGACGCATTAAAATTATTAAAAGAAAAAAGACCTGTAGTTAATATTAATGTTGATTTTTGGAAAGATTTAGAAATTTTTTATAGATCTTTATCTGGAGAAGATATTTTAGGATAATTTTTCGTTTAAATTTTTTTATTTAACTACTATACTATATTAATATAATAACCATATGCCACAAAAAATTAATGTTGATGCACGAGATTTACTTCAAGATGAAAATGCTGTCATTATACTTATTAATCAGAAACAAATAAAATTAAAAGAAGATGAATTTATTGAAATGGCTTTTATACATAATGCTATACAAAAAGGATTTACTGTAAAAAAATTATCAAATAATTCTTTAGAATTACAAAAAGGGACAACTAGAGAAATTAAAAATAAAAATTTTACTAAAAAATTTATAAAACAAAATATGGATATTTCTACTCTACTTCAAAAAAATTAAAAATCTCTTTATATAGTAACAATCTTATGGATTTTAGCCAACTTATTACTACATCCAATATTGTTTTAGCATGGAAGTTTTATAATTACGCAACTACTGCTTATACATGTTATCATGTTTATTCTACTGTGCGATATGTATATGACGCAACCACTGGAGCATCAAAAGCAATATATAGTGTATATTCTGCTAAAGATGAAAAAGATAAAGTTATTAAAGATGGTGAAGTAGAATTAAAACAGATTAAGGTAAAAGAAGATGGTGATTGGATCGTTCTTTAAATATTTAAAATTGATTTTACTAGTGTTTATTTAAATAAACTTAATAATATTAATTAAATAACTTTAAATTTAACAGATTAATAATTAAAATGACTTGTACTATTGCTATGCCTACTTATGCTATACCACTTTCTCAAAGTTCTCTTAAAACTCAAAAAATGTTTAGTAAATGTGCTATGAATGCTATTAATTCCGATATGGCTAATAAACATTCTGCTGTTATTGTTCATGGAGGTAAAATTGTCGCTTCTGGATTTAATCATAAGAGGAGCCGTAATAAAACAATTTCCCCTAAACAAGATATTTGTGCTATTCATGCTGAAATGCACGCATTGTTGGGGTTGCTGAGGAATAAGAAGTTGAGGAGTAGGCGACGCTCTAACTCTAGCCGCAAGAAACGTAAAGGAAAACCGTCGTGTATTTTATGGGGCTTTAGAGAAGAAACGATATGATATATATGTAGCCCGTATTTCAGGTGATGAATATCGAAATTCACGCCCATGTTCTCATTGTCTTAAAAATCTTAAAACACAAGCTAAATTTTCTAAAGTGTATTACACACTAGGAGATGGTATGTACGCTTGTGAAAAAGTTCAAGAAATGACAACAGACCATGTAAGTAATGGATTTCGACATCTTTTGAAACAGAAATGCGAGGTATAAATTAAATTAAATATATATTTTTAGGGACTGATTTTATTTCTATCTTTAAATTAATATAGAATGAATAAAGTTGTCATTGGCATTATTATTTTCATTATTATTTCTTTATTAATCCAAAATTGTAGATCTATTGAATCATTCGTTTTAGGAGGTATTGAAACAAAATCAATGAAAAATTATGAAACAGCAAAGGGATTAAAACATAAAGAAATACCAAAAAAAAAGAAACTTGTAGATTCTGTTGAAGATTTTTATAAAAGATTACCTCAAATAAAGAAAAATTATACTTATTCACCTGAAATTTCTAAACAAATTTTAAAAGAATATGGTTCTGAAGTTATAATTCCATTATCATATAATAAACATATTATTTATCCTAGAGTTATGTATCAAGATATGGATAAAAAATATAATATAGTTAAAGATATTTTAGATCAAATTAAAGTCAAGAAACCCGTAAAACAAACAAGGTTTTCCAAATTATGGTTGAGTAATCCTATTATTGATTCATTAGGAAGAAAATTTGTTTCTGAAATTTTTAATAAAATTAAACCAGGAGAAAAATTTAGATTTGGTAAAGTTGTTAATCCTGTTATTCGATCAAGAATTAATTGGACAGGTTCTAGAGATGAATCTACTATTAAATATGTTCTTCCAATTTTCTTAATAGATATGGTAGGTGTAACAGATCCAGAATGTAAAGCACAACCACTTGAAGGTAAAAAAAGTACTCATAATTATATGGCTTTAGTCACTTTTGAATTTTTAGGTAAAGATGATAAAATATTCAAAACTATTAAAGATTCAATTACTGGTGTTTATTTCTTAGGTTCTTTACCAGAAGATCAAAATGCTTTTGATGCTGCAAATACTTATGATAATGTTTTCGCACATGATACTCATTATAGTTGGTTAGGAGATTATAGTTTTATGAGACAAATTCCTAAAAAGAAATTTAAAGAAATTCTTACTAAAAAAGAAAGAGATAAATATTTATTACAAACTTGGACTAATGGTAAAGATTACTGTGTTGCTAGAAAAGAATCTACTAGACAATATGAAAAAGAAAAAGATGAAATTGAAGGTAGAGTTCTTGCTTTACTTGCTAATCAACAACGAAGAAGAAGAGAAGCAAGACAAAATGCTATTAAAAAACGACAGGAAAAACTTAAACAACAAAGATTGGAAAGACAAAAGAAACGACAAGAATTCTTTAAAAGAAGACAATTACGAAGACGTCTTGTTGCTAAAAGAAGAAGACTCGCAAGACAGAGAAGACAAAGAAGAAGACGTCTTGTTGCTAAAAGAAGAAGCAGCAAGAAAGGCAAGAGAAGCAACAGAAGCAAAGAAAAAGGCAGAAGAAGAAGCAAAAAGAAAAGAAGAAGCAAAAAGAAAAGCAGAAGTAGCAAGAAAAGCGGCAGAAGAAAAAAAAATCGCAAAAGAAGAAGACTCGCAAGACAGAGAAGACAAAGAAGAAGAACATAAAAATAAGTTTAAATTTATATTTTATTATGATTATTATTTAATAAATGAAGAGCATTTTATTAAGTAATATACAATTTTTATATAAAAAGTCACGCAAACGACAAATTAATGTGGCAATTAATTTAAATACATTTGAATTACTTAACTTCGGTAAAGCTTGTAAAGATGTAAATAATATCATGTGGCTTAAAGTCTATTTTTATCCAAATGATATAAATATTGAAACAGTTGTTGATGAAAGAATGTCAGATGAAATTATTCAAATGATTACTGAATATTTAGGAATGGTTTTACGTATTTATAAGTATAAATACTATAGCGAAGAAGAATTATCTGAGGAAGAATTCGAGGAATTAACCGAATATCAAAATGAAATTCAGCAATCGGTTGAAGAAAATTTCTCAGAAAATATTGAAGAAATAATTAATGAAGATATTGTTGAAGATAAAGAAGCAACTGAAGAAAATGAAGAACTTGTTAAAGAAATAATTGAAATAATTGAAGAAGTTCCTGTAGTTGAAGAAGAAGCTGTAGTAAAACAACCTGTAGTTGAAGAAGAAGTAGAAGAACCTGTAGTAGAAGAAGAAGAAGCAGTAGTAGAAGAAGAAGTGGAAGAACCTGTAGTAGAAGAAGAAGAAGAAGTAGTAGAAGCAGTAGTAGTAGAACCTGTAGAAGAAGAAGCAGTAGTAGAAGAAGAAGTGGAAGAACCTGTAGTAGAAGAAGAAGAAGAAGTAGTAGAAGCAGTAGTAGTAGAACCTGTAGAAGAAGAAGAAGTAGAAGAAAAAGTAGAAGAAGCAGTAGTAGAAGAAGAAGTAGAAGAACCTGTAGTAGAAGAACCTGTAGTAGAAGACGAACCTATAGTTGAAGAAGAAGATATTTCTACAAATGTTTTATTACATCAAGGATCATCTTTAACTATTAAACCAAATGTATCTATAAATGCTAAAATTACTGCTCTTGGCCCTGTTTGGACTTATGATACAACAGTTGAAAAACCAGCAGGAGAAGAAACTAATGGAACATCAACTCATTTAGTATATACAGAAGAACAACAAAGACGTCTAAATGTTGATAAATATGGAAAAACAGTCAAAAAAGAAATAAAAACTGAATCGGTAATGAGAAAAAGAAGTAATAGTATTTAAGAACTTTCAAGTTGTTTAATTTTTTCTTTTAATTCATTAATTTCTTTTTTTAATTCACTAATAATATCAATTCCATTGATATTTAATTGACCGATTATATTTAATATCTTATTTTCTAAATCACCTTCAATTATAACATCATCTTTAGTGTGTCCATTCGCAATAATCAGTTTATTATTTATATCATCTAAATGATAACCTGCTTTATGACCAATCATAATATTACCAGAACCTTTTTTAAAATTATATCCTGAACTTGATCCTATAAATACATTACAATTACCAACTGTTATATTATATCCAGAATTATTACCAATAGATGTATTTAAACAACCTTCTGTTAAAGAATGATTAGAACCATAACCAATAGCAGAATTTTCACAAGCAGTTGTCATATTAAATCCGTTATATCCCCCAATTAATGTATTACGGAATCCAGTTCCTTTAGTTTTTGAATTACATCTACCTGCTTTCATACCAATAAATACATTTCTTTCTCCAATAGAAACGTGTTGTCCTGCGGATGCTCCAATAAATGTATTATAATGAGAATTTGAATATTGTCCTGCGTTTGAACCAATATATGTACATTGTTGTCCAATTAAATTTGTATATCCAGATTGACTTCCAATAAATGTATTTAATGATGTATCAACATTTGAGAATCCAGAATTTTTACCAACAAATGTATTATCATTGCCTGTTATATTTGTATAACCAGAGTTAAAACCGATACAAACATTATTTGAACCAGTTGTATGTGGGGCAGCATTTCTTCCATATGTGGTAGAAATATCATTAGTAACTCCTTCTAGAGGAGATTCTTTTATTTTTGATGAAATAATTAAAGATTTTGGATTAGTAGTTATATTAGTTTTAATAGAAATTCCATCACCCGGAATTATTTGTAAATTTTCAAAAGATGTTGGTATAAGAGGTTGTTGTCCAGCGATAGTAATATCTCTCCATCCTTTAATATTAGGAATTCTACTTTGTGTTAAAGAAACCCAATCATTATTCATTCTACCTTCAAAATCTCTACCATTCCATCTAATAGTTCCATCAATACTTGACCAAGTATTTCCTAATATAACTCCACCATTAATATGTAATTTATCTAATGGTTTATCTATACCAATACCAATATTTCCATCTTTTTTAAAAAGGTTATTTCCCTCATTTTCCCAAGAATTTATTCCAATTTCTTCATATTGAGCGACCATTTCTCCATTTTCATTTTGGTTCATTCCTGTTTTAACAAATGTAAATTTATTATTAATAATAACAATTTTATGATTATCACCAAAAGAGATACACATATCATTTAAAATGATATTTCCAACTTTTAATGAAGTTAAATCACCAAGTGATGTAATTTTTGGTTGTTCTGGTTGAACAACAGTTCCTAATAAAGAAGCTTTAATTATTCCACTAGCAATATTTCCATTTGTATCTCTTCTAACTAATGTTCCAGGAACACTATGACAAATAGCATTTTGTAATAAATGACGTTCAATATCAGTAATAATTTTTTTAGATCCAAAATCAATAATATTAATATTATCATCATTATCATCATTATTATTATTAGATTTAGTTAAAGAAACCCATAATCCAGATTTTCTTCCTTCAAAATCCTCTCCATTCCATCTAATAGTTCCATCAATATTTGAAATAGAATTTCCAAGTTTAATTGCTCCATTAATTTCTAATTTTTCAATTGGTGTTTGAATTCCAATACCTAGATTACTATTAGTTAATTTAAGAAAAGATTCAGGTGTATAGCCTTGAAAAAATTCAACATTTAAGTTTGATACCATTTTTCTGCTCTCTATAATTAATGGTGGTACCATATTATTTCTATCTTCATTTGCGGGCCAATTCGTTTTACAATTTATATTACTATCAATAGTTAATTGACCTATATTGCCAATATTAATATTCATTGTATTATAAGACACATTACAATCATATAATCTATTAGGCATTTTTTAAAATATATAATTTTTAAATATTTTAAAAAATAATTTGAAACTAATACTTATAATATTTTTCTAGAAAATAATTTTATCATAATATTAGAACCATCAACATTTTGTATTAATTTTTGTTTTTTTTCCATTTTAGATAAAGCAATATTTATCATATTATACATTAAACCTGTTTTAAATTCTTTAGTTTGTAATGATGGATTTTTAGATAAACAATTACCAGGTGGATCATTTTCTGCCATACCGATAATTCTTGAATTTGCTTCTAATAAATAACATTTTTTATTATGATCAGCTATAATATCATATCCAAGCATTTTCCAACAAATATATTTTCCATCAGGTACTTTAATATTTGGACATTTCATAGTAGTGTAAGTAGCCATCATACTATCGTGGCATATTCTTTTTAATTGTGGTAATATATCTTTTTTAAATGTATCTGTACCAAATTCCATATTATAATCTTCAGGAAAAGTTTTATTATTACAAGATGTTGTTATATGAGTAGTAGTTTTAAAAACTTTAGAATCATATTTATAGTCAGCAACATACATATATCCAGATGGATATAAATGTGCTTCAAATGTATTACCGTATCTTATCATAAAAGCATAAACTCTGAAGTGCATTTTTTTGCCTTTAAATAATAAAGGTTTATGAATATATCTTTGAATAATCCATTTTTTTTCATTTGGATATTTTTTTAACCAATTACTAAATTCTCTATAATTTCTAACTCTACCAACACCTTCTTGTCTCATGCCAAATTCTGGTTTTAATATCCATTGTTTATTTTTCCAAAAAGAAGATGATTCATATTTTTTTAATGAATCTGTATTTTCAAAAGAATACGTTTTTGGTAAATATGATAATGTTCTTCCTCCACTCCAGTTTATTAAATTTACATATAATTTTTTTTTATTACCTAAAGCACTTGTATCAGTAAAATTAGAAACAATATGACAAGTTTGACATGTTTCTATTAATGAATTGAAAAATGTAATTTTTTCACTTTTTTTTTGTTTAGCCCAATTATCTTTTTGGTCAAAATAACTATCTATAATTTCGTTAAAATAACCATCGTTTATAAAATAAGAAAACTTACTCATTCTTTAATTTCTATTGAGAAAAAAAAGAATGATTATAAAATATAAATTTAATAAGTAACACATTTTCCACCTTTGCTGGTTGAACATAAAGTTTTAAGAGGGCTGGTTTTTTTTGGTTTCCAATCTTTTGATAAAGATTTGTAATCATAGCCCCATTCATCAGTGAATGCTTCAGTTTGTTCTGGAATGATTTTTGGAACTCTATATTGATTAAAGCAGTTAATAATTAAAACAATAATAAGAATAATAATTAAGATCTGTACACAAGAAGGATACATTATATATATTATTATTTAGATTTTAAATATACTATATATCAATTTATTGAATAGGACAACCTTCAGTATCATATTGTTCATCATCATCATCTTGAATATATTTTTCCTCTAATGCTTTTCTAGCATCACTTGAACTAATATCTTCCATATCTACATATAAATTTTTATTAATTTCTACCCCATCTGAAGGATTTGATGAATTTTTTTCTTTTGGATTAATTAGGAATTTTTCTAATTTATTAATCACTTTTTTATTAATACTATTTGGAAAAATAATTCGAAATTTAATATATAAATCACCATGACTTCCATCATTTTTAGGCATACCATAATTATTAATAATTTTAAATTGTCCAGGTTTTAAAATTTGACCCTTTTCTGTTTTAACATGAATACTTTTACTATCTAATAAATTAATCTTAAAATTACAACCACATAAAGCATCTTTTAAACTAATATTTTTCTTTAAAATTAAATTATCCCCTTTTCTAATAAATGTATCATGTTTTTTTTCTATAACAATTATGATAATATCTCCAGCAATAATATCAGGATTTTCATCACCTTTTTCTCTAAAGACAACACAGTCTTTATGTTTTACACCTGGTTTTAAATTAATTTCTAAAATTTCAGTTTCTCTATTAACACAAGTTCCCTTACATTTTGTACATATATCACTTTGTTTAACTTTTTTACCTGTTCCTCTACAATCAGGACAAGCAGATTGTGATATTTGTTGCATTGGTCCCATACGTCTAATATGTGTAATATGTCCTTGTCCTTTACATTTAGGACAAGTGATTGGGGTTTTAGATTTACTTCCAGTACTATTACATGTTTTACATAAAATATTTCTTTTTATTCGCAACTTTCGAATTCCACCAGTGTACATTTGTTCAAGAGTAACTCCTAATTCAACATGAATTGGTTGACCTTTAGGTGGTCTTCTTGGACCCCCACTAAAAAATCCACCACCAAATGGATTTCCACCACCAAATGGAAATCCTCCTCCAAACATATCAAATATATCTCGGGGAACTCCACCTGGATGACCTTCACTATGTGCCTTTAATCCATCCATTCCATGTTGATCATATATTTTTCGTTTTTCTTCATCTTTTAAAATTTCATATGCTCCACTAATTTTTTTAAATACTTCTTCGTCGCCACCTTTATCTGGATGATGTTTTACAGCCAATTTTCTGTATGCTTTAGAGATTTCTCGTTTAGTTGCGTTTTTAGAAATCCCTAATATTTCATATAACTCTTGACTTTTAAAATTATACATTTTTATATATACATTAGTTAATAATATTTATTTCAATTTTGCGTTAGATTTTTTATTTCATTTTCATCTTATTTAGTAATTAAATACAAATGAATTCAAATAATCTTGAATACCTTACTACTGTTAAAAAAGAATATCAAGAACAACTTGTATCGATTTTATCTAAACAAGTTTATTTAGGAATAAAACAATTATATAATGATGTTAAAAAACAATGTATAAAAACTAGAGATAGAAATGTTATGGCAAAATTTCAAGAACAAATGAGTTTAGTTCCTCAATGGGGAACTGATTTAATAAATAGAGAAACACAAAGAATTACTCAAAAATCTCAATGTGAATATTTACAGGATTTAATAGCAGCAGTTTTCTTGAGTAATACAAAAATTTTATCCGCAACTAGTAAAAAAAGACAAATTGATGTAGATGTTCCTTCTTTATCTATTTTTGTTCATGGTGTTTATAAAGAAGTTGCTAGAAGTTTATATAGTAATCCAGAACTTATAAGAGATTATGATTTAGATAAATGGGAACAACAAAGAAATTATAGAGAATGTAAAGTATTAATTGATAATGCAATTGAAACTACAATTCGTAAGCATTTACCGTTTAAGAATATTTTGACCAATTATTTAGAATTTTCTATTAATGACCAAGTAGAAAAATTATCTCCAGAAAAAAAGAGAAGAAGCAGACGACAAAGAGTATATGAAAGTGATGATGAGGAAAGTCTTGAAAGTTATGCTTCTTGGGATTCTGAATCTTTTACTGACAGTGATAATGAAGAAGAAGAAAAAGTAAATAAATCTACTAAAAAAATTGTTGAAGAAATTATTGTTGATGATGAAGATGATAGTGAAAATATAGTTGTAGAAAATGAAGAAGATGTAGATAAAGAAGATGCAGTTGAAGAAGATGTAGTTGAAGAAGATGTAGTTGAAGAAGATATAGTTGAAGAAGATATAGTTGAAGAAGATAATAATGATGTTCAGATTATCAAAGAAGAAATTAATGTAGATGAATCTGATGAAGAAGATGAAATTGTAATTGAAGAAGATATAATTAAAATTCCAGAAAAATCAGTTATAGAAAAAGAAAATATTATTTTAGAAGAAGAAGATAATATTACTAATGAAGAACCAATAATTGAAGAAGAACCAGTAATTGAAGAAGAACCAGTAATTGAAGAAGAACCAGTAATTGAAGAAGAACCAGTAATTGAAGAAGAATTAGTAATTGAAGAAGAACAAGTAATTGAAGAAGAATCAGTAATTGAAGAAGAACCAGTAATTGAAGAAGAACCAGTAATTGAAGAAGAACCAGTAATTGAAGAAGAACCAGTAATTGAAGAAGAACCAGTAATTGAAGAAGAATTTATTGAGGAAGTTCAAGTAATTGAAGAGGGAGTAATTGAAGAAAAAGAAGAAAATATTGAAGATATTGAAGAAGTAGTTATAAATGATGATATTAATAAAAATACTTCTACACAGGATATTGAATTATATGATAGTGCGAATGATGAAAATATTAAAGAAGAAATTCGTAAAATTCCAATTTCAAGTAATGCTCGTAGAAATTTAGGATTAGTAAAAAATTTAGAGAAAGAATCAAAAAAATCTAAAAAAACAAAAACACCAAAAAAACCTCAAACAATGAACGCATTATTCTTCCCTGATTTAGAAGATGATGATGATTTTTAAATTATCTATTTTATATATAAATATTCAAATAATATAATTATTCTGAATATTGATACTCTATATTTAGTATTTATTCATTTTTAGGACAAATTTCTTCAACAGTAATATATTTACCTAAAATCCAATTAGTAGCAATCATTGATAATCCACCAGTTGCGGATGGAATAATTACTTTAGTTGGTCCAAATTTAGAAAAAAATGCTAATGGAGTTGGTAAAAACCATGGTACAATAACATATCCAACAATAAATGCTGCGGTAGGATAAAGTGCTCTAATAGCAACTTTTCCAACAGTTTCTGAATTAATTTTTGCTCCACATTCTTGTCTTGCAGCGGAATAAAGAATAAAACATTGAGAAAACCATGCGACAATTGTCAATATAATAGTTCTAACTGGCCCACATCCAAGACAGGACCAAACAGTACCTGCGAAATATAATAAAGTTGCGGAAATACCAACTGTAGCGGCAGGTCCACTTTTAGAAAGATGTTCCCACACTTTTTTTGCGGTTTCTTCGTTCATACCTAAACTAGTCCAATCACTTGTCATTTTTATATATATATACAATAGATTTTTATATATAAAAATAAGAGTATTAAACAATCATTAATAAATAGTATTATACATAATGAAGTTAATTTTTGATCAATATAGACCAAGAACTTTAGATGAGATTCGGTATCACAAAACAATCTCAAATATTTTAAAAAATATTAATCCTGAAAATATACCTCACATGTTAATTTATGGTCCACCTGGTTCTGGAAAAAAAAGTATACTATATTCATTTTTAGGATATGGAAAGAAATTAAAAATTTCAAAAAAAATAAAAACATCTTCTAAAGAAATACCATTTACAATGTATTGGAATGATACATATGTTGAATTTGATATAAAAGAAATGGGTATGTATGGTAAATTTATTATTCGTGATATAATTCAACAGTTTGCTGAAACAAGACAATTAATTGATAGTAAAAAACATAAGATTGTAGTATTACATCATATTGAAATGTTGACAATCGAATCTCAATATATTTTAAATAAAATAATAGAAACTAATATGATAAATTGTAAATTTATTTTAATCTCTAATACATTAGGAAATATAATTAATCCATTACGTAGTTGTTGTCTTCCATTAAGGATCAATGCATTAAGTAATGAAGAAATAAAAGAATATGTATCAGAATTAAATAAAAAAAGTAATATAAATCTATCGGATGATCAAATAACAAAAATTGTTAATACATGTGATAGAAATTGTAAAAAGGCTGTCTTAAATCTAGAAACATATTCATTAATAAAATCACATAAAGTAACATTAAATCATACAAAAATTGATAATATTGTAAAATTGATTTTGAAAAAAAGAATTACATTAAATATAATCTCAAAAATAACAACTTATTTATATGAATTTATTATGGATAATAATATATCAAGTAATTATATTTTATTAGAAATTTATTATCGTATTTTAAATAAAATAAATAATGATGATTTAAAAAAAAAGAAATTATTAACTAACGTAGCAAGTAAATATGACTACAGATTAATAAGGGGTTCAAAAGATATTATGCATGTTCAAGCGTTTATCTTTGATGTAATAGGAATTCTTCAAGAAACAAAATAAATGGCAATATTGAAAAATATTGAAAAAAATCTTTAAAATTCGATAAATTAATATCAAATTAACATAATCTATATTATTCAAGGTAATATAGTATCCATAAATAATACTTTTTATTTTTTGTTGATAATAAGTATTATTAATCAAAAATAAATCCGCGGAAATTTATTTATGATTGGCTTAGTTTTTTATATTTTAATATTAGTTTTATAAATTCATTAATTCATCAGTTTTTTTTTCTAGAACGAGTTTTAGAACCAGTAGTTTTTCGGCGACCACGTTTTGGTTTAGGTGGTTCAGGTTCTTCAACTTCTTCTTCACTGTCTTCACTAAGAACAGGTCCTTCTTCTTCAACTTCTTCTTCTTCAACTTCATCTTCATCTTCATCTTCAACTTCTTCCTCAACTTCTTCCTCATCTTCAGTATCAGATAGAACAACACCAGATTTAAGTGCGGAAGCAACTTCTTGATCTTGTTCATCATCACTATCATCAGCAAAAGCATATCCGCTGAGTGCTTGAGATGGGAAAACAACGGATTGTTCAGCCCGGAGAGCAACACCAAATTTGCCTCCAACGAACCAAATACTAGCAACACGAAGTAAGCATTTTACTTCGGATTTTTTAGGACAACACATTTCAATGTTGTCATGATCAACTTCCATCTTTTCTTTTTGTTTATTGTAAAATTCAGTGGTGAATTTACCAGTAGAAAAGTTGGTAGGGATTTTGACACTAAGAACAGGTGGATAATCTTTAGTATCATCTTTAGGGAATTTAATAGTAGGAACTTGTAGAAAAGAAAGACCAGCACGAGTCTTGT
>Ga0207987_1000138_pt1 | contig 22726 bp, 12 predicted proteins | sample ETNtaG_19_FD_185768 | JGI IMG/M metagenome (GOLD analysis project Ga0207987, IMG submission 185768) | Marine microbial and viral communities from oxygen minimum zone, Eastern Pacific Ocean - ETNP201302PF86A (SPAdes) (version 2) | ecosystem: Environmental > Aquatic > Marine > Oceanic ...
GGCTCGGACGCATCAAGGAGCTCCTCGCCCTCGCCGGCAGCCCCAACGAGCACGAGGCCGCCACCGCCATGCGCCTGGCGCAGAAATATCTGCTGAAGTACAACCTCGAATTCGAGGATCTCGCAGGCGAACGCGACTATGGCTTCCGCTACCTTGGCGATTGCGCCGCCCGGGTGCAGGAGTACCAGTACGTCCTGTCGAATATCCTGCAGGAATACTTCTTCGTGCTGGCCATCTGGACCTACTCCTACGACCCGGACCGCGACAAGCCCGGCAAGCGCCTGCAGATCTGCGGCACGAAGCAGAACCTCGAGATCGCCTCCTACGTCTACGCTTACGTGACTGGAGCCTCAGAGCCCCTCTGGGCAGCCCACAAGGCCTCCACTGCAACGAAAAAGAAGCTTCGCGGCACTCGGCTCCAGTACCTTGCCGGTCTGCTCCAGGGCCTCAAGCAGAAGCTCGAACGCCAGAAGAACACCCTCGAACAGGAGCAGGGCCTGGTCTGGGTCGGCGACACCCGGCTCACCGAGTACTATCGCCATCTGAATCCGCGCATCCGGAGCGTCTCGGGCTCCGGCGTAGCGCGCAGCAGCGGCTATGCCGATGGCGTGCGGGATGGCCGCAAGCTCAACATCCGCCGCGGTGTCGGCGGCAGCGCCCGCAAAGGCGGCGGCCTGATCGAGGGGCCCGGTAAAGGATCCTAGGCTTCTTCAGCCCCCCCCGGATCATCTTCGGACGCAGCGGTTTCTTCCGCCGTTGGACCATCTTCGGCCCCGGCCGGATCATCAGCTTCCCGTTTCCCCGCCTCTGGCTCATCTTCTGGAGTCGGACGAGTCACGATCGCCAACAGAACCAGGAGCGCAACGGCACCGACTCCGTACCAGCCGGATCCAAAGTAGAACTGGGTCTTGCTCCAGATCGCGAAACCTGCGCCAATCGATGCCGCCATGAAAGCAACTCCCATGGCGATATTCATCGCCGTGCGTTTGCCGCCCTGCAACATATTGTCGCCGAGCACCTTCCTGTTGTTCATCAGCAGGATAAAGGTGATATAGGCCAGCGGCAGCAGGCAAAGCCCGAAAACGCTGGTTGGAATGGCCAGCGCCAGCCTCGACTCGGAATCGCCCCAGAGAAACAGGAAACCCAGCGCGCCGGTGATTCCCGGCAGGAAGCTCCCGACCCGGTAAGCCGTTCCGCTCATGGGCAGGTTGAACATCTCGCAGATCGTGAAACCGTTGATGAGCATGAGAATGATGATCGTCGAGATCGCCATGCCCAGGACCCCTATGCCGAAGATGAGCTGAGAGGAACCCGAACCCTCCCCCGTCAGCTTGTCGAGAGAACCGGCAAGCTGCCACGCATCACGCTTCACCAGCATCGAGGCGATTTTCTTTTCCGCCACGGAGACCTCCACCTCCGCCCCAAGGGCCTTGATCCGGGCATCGATTTCCTTCTGGTATCCTCCCGCCAACTTAGCGGACTGCTCGGTCCTCTCCGCCTCTCCCACCAGGCCCTTGTCGTACTCACCATGGAATTGGGCCGCCGAAGCGATCACCACGCAACTGGTGGCCAGCACGAAGGGAATGAAGAGCCCGGTGGCAAGGTCAAAGCTCGCCAGGCCGCGGAAATCCTTGCTCCAGCGGCGCTTGAGCATCGAGTAGGGCAGCAGGAAGGTCATATTAATACCGACCGCCGTTCCCGCGGCTGTAATCATGATGTCCCTCTGAAGGGTAAGGATCCTGTCGCGCCAGAACTCCTGCTGTTCCGCGGCAACCGCCTCGAGCGCAACCCTGAACCTCTCAGCCGGTTCGGTAAACAGGCTGAAGTCAGGAATAAAGCCCGCCAGGATCTCTCCCAGTGTCAGCCCCGTTCCGCTGAAGCCCATCGAGACCACCACCGCGAAGAAGGAGAGCACGATCACCGCCACCATGCTCTTGAGCAGGATGTCGAAGAACTTCCCTCCCTTGCCCCCTGCGTCATACAGCCAGAGAATTCCACCCGCGACCGCGAACAGCAGCAAAGCGGCGATGTATTTTCCTGAATCTCCCCCAAAAACATCGGGGAGCAGGTTCTGCTCGAGCGCGGCGCTGCCGAGCCCGAACTGCGGCATCGCCCAGACCATATTGGCCAGCAAGGTAGCGATCGCCCAGCTCCACCCCAGCACCGGGCTGACGTGACGGTTGATGCTTTGAAACGGTTTCTCTCCGGTCGAAAGCGTGACGTAGGCGATGGCGCTGAGCATGATAACCCCGAGGACCATCATCAGCGGCTGCAGCCAGAGCATCTCGGTGCCGCCGATAACCCCGATGTAGAGACTGGCGGTGAGTGACCCTCCGCCGAGGGTGATGGCGCCCTGCAGCCAGCCGGGGCCGGAAAGCTTCGCATAGGTCTTCAGCGTCGCGCCGGTTCCCTTTCCTCTAGCCGCGACAATCGCCTGGCGGTCTGCCTCTACCTTGGTCTCTAATTCGCTCATTGCCCGTTTACCTCGCCTGGATGGATTAAACTCAGATCGCGCCCATCAAAATAGGTAACCTGCATCGGACTGTCAAGGATCCTGAGGCAACCGGTGCAGTAGACCGCGACCCGCCCCTGGGCTACATTGGTAGGCTGAGTCGAGCGTATTCCTGACCGGCCAGATGATTTCTGAACTCATGCGAACAGCAAACGGCGCGATCTTCCTATTCACATTGATCCTCGCGCGGGGAATTCCCGCCGAAGGAGAGGAGAAGGGCTTCACCTTCGCCGAGCCAGGATCCTTCCGGATCGAGAAGATCGGGGGAGATTCGCTGGCAACCAACATCTACTCGCTTGCGCTCGATGCGCGCGGCAGGATCCACGTCAGCGGCCCGGGCTACATCCGCCGACTCGAAGACACCGATTCCGATGGCATCCTCGACCGGGCGGTTAACTTCTACAAGGGCCCGGCGCGCGGCTGCCAGGGAATGGTCTTCCACGGCACCTCCCTCTACACCACCGGCGGCCGCGGGCTCGAACGCTATGATGACGCCGATGGGGACGGAATCGCCGACGGCCCCCCGAAGCTGCTCCTGCCTCTTTCCACCGGCGGTGAGCACGGCTCCCACGCCCTCAGGGTGGGCCCCGACGGCCGCCTCTACTTCCTCGGCGGCAATTACTGCGGGCTCCCCCACTCCCGCGTGAAGGGCTTCTCGCCGGTGAAACACTATTACGCCGGCATCTTCTGCCGCATGGACCTCGAGGCGAACTCGATCGAGGTCTGGAGCGAGGGAATGCGCAACGCCTACGATTTCGACTTCTCCCCCACCGGCGCCGTCTTCGGCTGGGACTCCGATGGTGAACGCGACGAGGGCATGAGCTGGTACCGCTCCTGCAGAATCTACCACTTCACTCCCGGCGCCGACTGCGGCTGGCGCTCGATCGGCTCCGGCAAGGTGCCGACCTACGCCCTCGACAGCGTCCGGCCGACCGCCGAGGTTCACCGCGGCTCGCCGACCGGAGTAGAGGTCTACGATCACGAGCTCTTCGATACGTCTTACCGCGGCGGCATCTTCGCCCTCGACTGGACCCTGGGGCGGATCTATCTCTTCAGACCCGGGGCCGCCGGGGCGAGCTACCGGGCCGAACCCGAGACCTTCCTGCGCACCAACGGACGGGTCTCCTTCGCGCCCAGCGACATCGAGACCGCTCCCGACGGCTCCCTGCTGGTCTCATCCGGCGGACGGGGAGTGGCCGGCTCCATCTACAGGATCAGCCTGCGAAAGAAACCCGGCCCGAAAAAGAAACCCCCGCTCACTAACCTGCTACCAGGGCCGAGAACCACTGCCCTGCTGAAGGTTCTGGATGCCCCGGAACCCTTGAGCGCCTGGTCGCGAACCGCCTGGCAGAAAGAGGCCCGCAAGCTCAGCTCCACACCCTTCCTGGAATTCCTCGGCTGCCCCGCCCCGGGTGCAGCAGAGTGCGGCTCTCCCAGGCGCTGCCTGCGCGCCCTAGAGGTCTGCATCGAGCTCTTTGATGGGGCGGCCCCGCTCGCCTCCAGCCTGGCGGCGAGCTGCCATCACGCGAGCGTCCGCGCCCAGGCGGCCCGCTGGCTCGGAGTCCATGGAAAACCAGCCGGGCTGGAGCCCCTGCTGAAAGACGCCTCGGCCCTGGTCCAGCGCAACGCGGTCGAAAGCGCCGCGCGCTTCTGGGAGACCCCCGGCTCGGCCTCCCTCGTAAAGGCCGTATTCCAACTCTCCAACAGCGGTGACCGCCGACTGCGGCAGGCCGTCATCGCCTCGCTCTCGCATCTCGAACCCGCCCGTCTGCCGGCGGCGAAAACGGCCGGTGAGAAAATCGTCCGCGGCTGGGTGCTGGCACGGGCCGCGGCACGAGGAGAGCTGCCCGGGGAAAGCGTCAAGCTCGGCCTCGAGCTTCTTGGCGAAAAAACCACGGGAACAGAAGACCGCCTCGATGTCCTGCGCCTCATCAACACCGCCTTCGACCGCCTCGAGGCGGGCGAAGATCCGCGCTACGCGACCTTCGACACCCAATGGGACCGCGTAGACCTCTCAGGTTACAGGGAGACCGTAGAGCGGACCCTGGACGCTATCGAACCCCTGGCCGGAACCAGCGACCGCCGCCTCGCCATCGAGGCTCGCCGCCTGACCGGCAAGCTGGGCTCCAGCTCTCCCGGGCTCGCGGCGCGCATGGCCGCCGACACCGCGGCCAGCTCCCCCGCCGCGAACGACATGTTCCTGCTCTGGTGCCTGGCAAGGATGAGGGGGGAGTGGTCCGCTGAAACGATACGCAAGGTCGCTGGCATCGGCCTCGACCTGCCCGCCAAGATCCGCGCACAAGGAGTCGGCCGGGACAACAAGTGGAATACCTACGCGCGAGCGATCTGGGAGCGTTTACTGCGCCGTCACCGGGAGCTTGGAGCGGCCATCGTGGCCGATCCCCGCTTTGGCGACCCCGAGCATCTCGGCATGATCGCCGGGGGCGCAAAGGAAACGCGCGTCAGGGCCGCCGCCATCCTGCTGAAAAAACCCCTTCCGAAAGACGCCCCCTCCATCGGCAAGATCCTCGACTATCTCAACACCCAATCGAACAAAAAGGACCAAGACACGGTCCAGGACCTTCTCAGAAAGCTCGCCGGGCGGAGAGATCTGCACGGCCGGGCCCTTGATGGTCTCTCCCGCGCTCCCGCGCCCAAGGACCGCGGGCTCTTCCTCGCCGCGCTCCGCGGCGACGACCTGCTGCTCGTATCGACAGCCCTGAAGGGCCTCGATCGGCTGGAAAAACCCGCCGAACCGTCAGCCGAGGCGTTTGAGCTGGTGCGCTGGATCCATCTCGCCGACTCCGACCCGGGCCACCTGGGTCTACGCGACAAGCTGGCTCAGCGGCTCGAAAAACTCACGGACTCAGACTGCGGCTACCGCGCCGGCATGAAAAAGAGCCAGGGAGCGGCCCTCGACTGCTGGCGGGAGTGGATCGAAAAAGCCCTCCCGGAGCGAAAAGATGAGCTCGATGATCTCCTCGCGGGCCAGCTCGCCGGAGATAAGCTCGTTCAAGAGCTCCTCTCCACCGTCCCCTGGAAATCCGGCGACGCCGGACGCGGCAGGAAGGTCTTCGAAGCCCGCTCCTGCGGCAGCTGCCACCATCTCGATGGCGGAGGACAGCGAGTGGGTCCCGACCTGCGCGGAGCCGCGCGGCGGCTGGGGAGAAAAGCCCTCCTCACCGAGATCATCCTGCCCGACAAGCTGGTGGCGAAACGCTACTACCTGACGGAATATATCCTGAAAAAAGGCGAGGTGGTCCAGGGTCGCCAGGTCTACTCCGCCCGTAACGCCCTGATGACCATTACCCGGCAAGGACGCTACCGACGACTGGATCCTTCGGCGATTATCGAGTCGAGAACGCGGGCGCTATCGCTGATGCCCGCGGGACTCCTCTCCGGGCTGGAGCCTCTATCCATCGCCGATCTCGTCGCCTACCTGGAGAAATTCTGAGCGAACAAAATGGACAGCGACAAGAAGATCCAACGCAACATCCTGCTCTTCACGTGCATCGGGCACGCGATGACGCATGTCTACATCCACCTCTTCACGGCCATCCAGCCTGAGATCAGGAGCTCCTTCGATGGCCTGGGCGCCGAGGAGCTGACCTCGCTGGCCTCGATCAGCCTGGTGCTCTTCGGCGTCGGCGCCATACCCGCCGGCTGGCTGAGCGACCGCTATGGCGAGAAGCCTCTGCTGGTAGCCTTCTTCCTCCTGTCCGCCGGAGGCGGAGTGGTCACGGGATTCGCCAGCGACACCTGGCAGCTCGCCGCCGGCTTCGCCCTCATCGGGCTGGGCACCAGCATCTACCATCCCGTCGGCCTGGCGCTGATCTCCAAGGGAATCAGCAGACCGGCGAAGGCGATGGGCATCAACGGCCTCTTTGGCAGCCTTGGGACCGCCCTGAGCCCCCTGGCTGCCAGGCAGCTGAGCCAGTGGACGGGAGACTGGCGCTGGGCCTTCATTGGCCTCGCCGTCCCGATGGTCGTGCTGGCGTTCCTGCTGGGATATTCCAACATGGGAGGGAAAAGAACCATCGATGCGGCCGACGAGGAGAACCGCGCGCCGGGCGGAGGTCGATCGATCGTAGGCCTGCTGCTGACCGCGATGCTCTTTGGCGGCATCTACTACAGCCTGATCATCACCATGCTGCCGGACCGGCTCGCCGCCGGGGCCGGCAATTCCACGCTGCTGGGAGGCATCGTTGGAGAAGGCTATCTGCCGTTCATGGTCTTCTTCATCGGAGGCCTCGGACAGGTGGCCGCCGGCCACTGGATGGAGAACCGTGAGGGCCGCGGCCTCTACGTCATCATCCTCGCGGGCACCGTTCCGCTCATTTACCTGAGCGGAATGCTCGACGGTGTGCGGCTGCTGATCGGCGCCAGCGCGATGGCCTTCTTCATGTTCGCGGTACAGCCAGTGGAAAACACCCTGCTCGCCCGCTACACCGCTCCCGGTATGCGGGGGAGAATCTACGGCCTGAAGTTCATCCTCACCTTCGGCGCCGGCATGGGCTCCGGAACGGCTCTCAGCGGCTGGATCAGCGAAGGCAGCGGATTGAAGACGGTCTTCACCGTGGCCGCCTGTTTCGCCGCGGCGTCACTCCTGATGGCGGCCCTGGCGCGCGCGCTCAAGCCCCGGGGCAAGAATCCCGGCGGCGGTGAAGTGGATACGGCGGGCAAGAAAGAAACCTGAGCGGCCTCGCCCGGAAAGAAAGACTCGACAGGATCCCAATCGGGACGGAGGATGATGCCTGCCAGGCCGGCTGAAACAGGTTATGCCGGCCGAAGATTGTCTCCGGAAACGAAGGCTCGTTGATGCCATGCCGATGATCCAAGTCTCAAACTTTTCGAAAAAACGCCGCGGCGCCTGGGAGATCCGCCGCCGGGAAAAGATCCTCTTCCCCCCCGAGCGGGTCTGGAGCGCCCTGACCGAGCCCGGGGAGTTGACCGCCTGGTGGTGCGATGAGGCAACGCTGGACCTGCGCCCGGGAGGCATCTATTCCTTCAGCGGAAAGACCGTCTACCCGACGGGAGAAACGGAAGGTAATTTCGAGATCCTCGACATTGAAGATTTGTCCCGCCTGGAATACCGCTGGTTTATAGATGAGGTTGAAACCTCCGTGCTCTACGAGCTGGAATCGAACCTCGAGCAGACCGAGCTCATCGTCACCCAGAGCGCCGAGCGCTGTCCGGTCTGGGCCTCCAGCGACAGCCAGCCGAACTGGTGGTGGACCGCTCTGCCGACCCTGCGCACCTTCATCGAGGACGGCGCTCCCGAGCTCCGCCTCGACTACGCGAAGGCTGCCGCGAAATCTCCACAACGATTCGAGGCCTCGATTCCAACCTACGCCTGGCTGGTCTGGAGCAAGCTCTTTGACCCGGCCGAAGTCCAGCGTTGGTGGCCGCCGTGCCCGTTAGCGATGTCACCAGAGAATGGGGAGGAGCCGCCTGAGGGCTGCGGTCCGGCAAGCCGTGAGGTGATCAGCCTGGAGCCCCCTCAGCGGCTGGAGAACGACTGGCACTGGAAGGATGGCCCGGCGAGCCGCATAGAATGGGGCCTCACCGAAACCGAGGGAGAGGACACCATCGTCTCGATCACCGACCACAATCCGGCCGAAGAGGAAGCCGACAGGGTCCAGCGCGCGATCTACTGGGCAAGCACCCTGCTGAGTCTTCTGCAGGTAAGCCGCACCGGCTCCGCGCCGGAAGAATACCAGGAGCGCTGAATGGAGCCCCCCCTCTCTCCAGTACAGCTGGGCGCGTCACTCGATGATTTCTCCAGCCTGCACGTCCTCGTGCTTGGCGACCTCTTCCTCGATATCTACCTCGAAGGCGAGATGTTCGAGATCTCGAAAGAGGGCCCCATCCCTGTGGTGAGGCTCGATTCCCGTGTGGGAACACCGGGAGCCGCCGGCAACCTCGCCTGCTCCCTGAGAAACCTGGGAGCCTCGGTCTCCCTGGTCAGCCTTGTCGGCGAAGACACCGCGGGAGATGACCTCCTCAGCCAGATGGAAGAAAAAGGTATCGACACCGACGCGGTCATTCGCCAGCCCTCGAAGCCGACCCTGACCTATACCAAGATCCGCGCCCGGGTCGAGAGCGCCCCCTCACGGGAAATCCTGAGAATGGATGTGCTCCCCGACGCGCCCATCTGCAGCTCCATCGAGGACCGCGTGCTGGCCTCTATCGAAGAGAGAGCCGCCGGGCTCGACGGAATCATCGTGCTCGACCAGGTCGACCACCTGGTCACTAAACGCATCCTCGACCGGCTGACGGCGCTGGCTACCGAACACAACATCTTCCTGCAGGGAAGCTCTCGTGAGCGTCTGGCGGAATTTCAGAACTTTGACCTGGTCATCCCCAATGACCAGGAGGCGATGGGCGCCATCCAGAAAACATCCGGGGAGCTCTCCCACGTTGAACTGGCCGGGCAATTACGCCGGCTGGGGTCACACGACGAGGTGCTCCTCACCCTCGGCCCTGACGGCATGGCGGCGCTCGGCCGAGGCCAGGCTGAAGCCGTCCTCCTTCCTACCCACGCCCGCGAGGTCCTCGATGTCACAGGCGCGGGAGATGCCGTCTCTTCCACCGTGCTGCTGGGAAGACTCTCGGGCTGGGATCTCCATTCAGCCGCGTGGGCCGCCAGCCGGTGCGCCTCCATCGCCATCGGCCGTGTAGGCACGCACCACGTAAGCCTGCAGGAGCTGCGCGAGGCCCTCGCCGAGGGCTGAAAGGCGACGGCGGCTTCCGACCGGACACAAGAAAAACCAAGACCCCGTCGGGACCTCGGCTTTTCTTTTTACCACCAGTCTCTTCACTTCCCCTCCGCCAGGGCGACCACTTGGTTGAGAAGGCCCTTTGGCGCACAGCTCCATACGAAGCAGGTCGGAGTTCAAACCTCCAACCTCGGGAAGCGCTGGTGTACCACCACTTAATACTCGAAGAAAGGCAGGCTCTCGAAACAGATCATACAAAGACCAGATCTTCTGGAGGCCTTACCTCGTTCTGCTCTCTCACCCTCGTGGTTGAACGGGATCCTACACAGACAGCGACGATGCGTCAAAGCCTTATTCCTATAACCCTGAAGTTAATCGCCGAAAAGGGGCCTCTATCCGCTAAAAGAACGAATCGGCCGCCTGGCTCCCCAGGACAAATCAAGACCGTCCCCCCTCTTACTTGAAGAGGTATTCCAGGTCATCCTTGGTCATGTCGCCAACCAGGCTGTCAGAACCGGTGACGATGGAGTCTGCCAGCTTGCGCTTTGACTCCTGGAGATCGGCGATTCTCTCCTCGATCGACTCGCCGGAAACAAACCTGTAGGCGAAGACCTTCTTGTCCTGCCCGATCCGGTGAGCCCTGTCGATCGCCTGGGCTTCTACCGCCGGATTCCACCAGGGGTCGAGGATAAAGACATAGTCGGCGGCCGTGAGGTTGAGACCTACACCGCCGGCTTTGAGGCTGATGAGAAAGAATTTCACATTCGGATCATTCTGGAAGTGATCGACCCGGCCTTCCCGGTTGGTGGTCTTGCCATCAAGGTACTCGTAGACTTTTCCCTGCTCATCAAGCTGCTTGCGCAAAAGCGCCAGCAGCGAGGTGAACTGCGAGAAGATAAGAACCTTGTGACCCTCGTCTTCTACCTCGTTCAGCATCGACAGGAGCACCTTGAACTTGCCCGAGTTGTGGTCGAGGTACTCGTCGCCGATCAGCGCGGGATGGCAGGCGGCCTGGCGCAAACGCAGGAGCGCCTCCAGGATGTGGAGCTTCGACCGCCCCATGCCCTGCTGCGCGACCTTGGAGAAAATGTTGGTTTTCGCCGCCCGCTTGATCTTGTTGTAGACCTTCTTCTGCTCGGGCTCCATCTCGCAGGTGATGGTCTCCTCGATTTTCTCCGGCAGGTCGGTGGCGACCTCCTCCTTCCTGCGCCGCAGGATAAAAGGCCGCAAGGTCTTCTGCAGTCTCTTGAGACTGATCGAGTCGGCATCGATACCGGAACCGAAACGCGATTTGAAAGATTCGGCGGAGCCGAGCATTCCCGGATTGAGAAAATTATACAGCGACCACAGCTCGCCAAGGTGGTTCTCCACCGGGGTACCACTGAGGATGATCCGCCTCTCAGCCTGCAATAAAAATGACGACTTGGCGCTCTGCGATTCGGGATTCTTGATCGCCTGGCCCTCGTCGAGAATCGCGTATAAGAAGTTCTCTTTTACCAGCTTGTCGATGTCGCGGCGCAAGGTTCCGTAGGTGGTGAGGATAATGTCGTACTCATCAAGCTTTTCGAGCAGCGCGGAACGCTTCGGACCGGTATAGGAGACCCCCTTGAGATGGGGCGTAAACTTCTTGATCTCACGCAGCCAATTGAAGATCAATGACTTGGGGCAGACCACTATGCTGGGTCCCTCGCGGCCCTCTTTCTTGAGCAGGTCGAGCAGAGCCAGGGCCTGGGCCGTCTTTCCCAGGCCCATATCGTCGGCCAGGCAACCTCCCCATCCCATCTGATCCAGGAAGCGCAGCCACCCCAGCCCAACCTTCTGGTAACCGCGCAGCTCGCCCTTGAAATCCTCGGAAGGTTCGCAGGGCTCGATGCCCTTGAAGCCGGCCAGGCGCTCACGCTCCGCCTTGAAGCCGTCATCCAGCTTATTCTTGATATTCTCCCTCAGCAGTGCGTCAACCACCGGGGACTGGTTCTTCTTGAAGATCAACTTATCGCCGCGCAGTTCTCCAAGCTCCAGCCAGGCGGCATTCTGCTCCAGCCACTCAAAGGGAAGCACTCCTACCTCTCCTCTTCCCAGCGGGATCCAGCGAGTGTCATCATGAATAGCGCCAAGCAGGGCGGGCAGGCCAACCTCCTGGTCATCAAAATGAACCGTGACGGAGAGCTCGATCCGGTCGGGTTTCGTGATGGTCTCCACCTCCATGTCCGTAGGCGGACGGAAGGGAACACCCTTGCCGGTGATGGCCCAGCCGCGCTCAAAGAGCTCGGGGGCGACATTCGGAAGGCGATCGGCGGTCAGGGTAAACTGATGGTTTTCCGGGTTGTAGAGGAAGCCTAATTCCATCAGGTGAATCGCCTGGGAACCCTCGATATCGAGATCTCGAACCACCACGTTCTTCGTTCTCGAAGAGAAGAAACACCGCCCCGGACGGGCGGCCCGAACGCTGTCAACCTCTCCGTAACGGAAGCTGACCTCGCCAACAATATCCTGCGAGCCGCTGTCGAGCTTAAGCTCGGGACGGGGACGAGCGTCCTGCACCAGGCCGATACCCAGGTTAGGAGGTGTCCTGAGCGGCGGAAGAGTCGTTGAGCGCTCGAAAACCTTGTAGAGCTTCGTCATGCTGCGCTTGCTGACTCTCTGGAAACGGCCGCGCCGAAGGGCTCGAAGCCAGGATGCGGCCCCCTTGAAATCGAGCTCGGTCAGCCTGCCTGATTTTCTGAGCAGGTAGCCGTTCTCACCATCGAGGACCACGAGAACATGAGACTCGAACTGCAGGGGGCGGCTGTCCCTGATAAAACGACCGGTGAGATGGTATTCACCGGAACGACTCCCGAACTCGAGCGACAGGTAGAATTCATAGGGATCCAGGGTCTCCTTCTGCATCGGCATGGCCTGGGTGCCAGGACCATGTTCTACATAAACCCGGCCGGTGTCCATCAACAGGGGCAACAACCGCCTCCAGGCATCCTCGCTTACGTAACAGGCCGTGCTGCGCAAGGAAGAGGCCTTGCCGTAGTGATTGTTCTGGGAGCCCTTGCGCCCCGAGCGGGATCCCTTCTTGGTCTTCTTGCTGGCCGCATTGGCGGCAAGCACGCGAGCCTTGGGCAGCCGGGTCACGATCGCCGCAATCTGGCGGTCAAGGGGATCCGTCAGCCGATTGGCGAGACCCCGGTCCGTCGCAACCGGAACCAGGTTGAGTTCCTCTGATGCCTCGTATTTTTCCGTAAAGTAGTTGTAGGAATATTTGACCGACCGGCGGCGGTGGTACATTTCAATATAGCCCTCGCCCGCAAGCGGCGCGAAGCCGCCAACGACATATACTATTCCCTCCTCGCCGGCGGGTACCTGGGGCAGATTGGACGTGGCCGCGGGCGCGGCGCCATTGCCGGCAACCTCCTGCCCGCCGGAAGCACCCCCGCCGTGACGGCCGCCCTTGCCGCCATGACGCTGGGCCTTGCCGCCTCCCTTGCGGGAAGACTTGAAGCGTCTCGGTCGGCGCGGCCGGGACGACCGCGGCTTTGTCGCCGTGCCGCCCTTGCCTCCCCCGCCTTCGGATGAATTGGTTCCCGATTTTTTTTTCTCAGAAGCCTTCCCGCCGCTCTTTTTCTTTGTGTCGGACGCCGGCACATCGCCGGAACCCTCAGCCGACGCCATCAATACATCAGCCTCATACCGCGGAGCCGATGACTCCCGGAAATCTTCATGGTCGATACCCTCGGGCTCCGCAGAGGCGCTACCGCCAATCGGATCGGGCATAAATAAATCGTTCGTTTCGCTCACTTGCTCTTTTCACTTTCGGCCAACGGCTTCCCCGGGGCAAAGAAGCCCCTCAGCCGACGCCTCCCGGTACCCGGAGAGGAAATGTCCGGATCCGAATCATACTGTCCAGCCTGCATGGCTCTGCTGTGACCCGCAAAAGGGTCTGCCTGGCTGAAAGACTCTATATACTGTCAGTTACCCGATTTCGAGGTCTCTTAGAATTGCGTGGACTCATAATCCTGAACCCGCGCGTCACAACGCTGCCCAGGTAGACCGTTCGTCAAACGACGTCCTGGACCACGTTTTTCGAGGCGATCCCCTCCCACAAGGACCACCACTTTGCCGAATCACCCGGCAAGGAAACACACTGTCTTCCTTTCCAGGATTGACGTCCGAAGTGCCCCGAAGCCGCAAAGATACGACCCCTCCAAAACGTCTTTTCCCCGACACTTAAGTCACAGTTAGCATAATACATATCGGTGCTGGAGGCATCACTTATTGGCAAAATAACGAGATTTCGGCCTATTTATCTCTCCGACAGAAGCTTTCTGCGCGCAGGCCTGTGAATCCGAACAGGAACTCCATTTCGCCAGGAAAAAGGTCGGGGCAGACCTCCCGGTTTACTGATAAAATCAGGGGGATTAGCTCAAATGCGCTGTAATCGGCAGTTGAAATGGTTCCAGGAGAACCAGGTGATCTCGATAAGAACAAGAAGCGGGTGCGGATCCTCTCTGCTGGCCGTTTTTTTCTTCGGCCTGGCATTGAACATGCCCACCCTCCAGGCGGCTCCGGACTATGCCGGAATCAGGAAAAGCCTGCAGGAAAAAGGACGCGTGGTTATCTGCGTGGTACTTACGGATGCGCCGCAGACCGACAGTGGACTCTCAGCGCCCCCTCTTGAACAGCGAATGCGGCGCTACCGCGCTTCCCAGCAACGCTTCCTGACCGCGCTGGGAGAGAAAGGCTATTCTCTGCGCTACCGTTTCAGGTACTCTCCCGTGCTGGCTCTCGAGCTCGAAGATGAGGCGCTCCTGGACCAGCTCAGCCGAATGGAATCGATCAGGAACTTGAAAGTGGACCAGCAGGGCGGCGCGGCGCTGATCGAAAGTCGCCAGCTGATTCGCGCGAACGAAGCCCAGGATCTCGGAATCAGCGGGGTTGGAAGAACCGTGGCCGTACTCGACAGCGGCGTCGACAACGACCACCCCGACCTTGTCGAGGGGCTGCTCGCTGAACACGGCAGACGCTTTCTCTCCCAGGGAGATGATGTCAGTGAAGATTTTGATGACGACAACGGCCACGGGACACATGTCAGCGGGATCCTCGCCTCCAGGGGGCATGTCACCACGGCAGGAATCGCGCCGGAAGCCTCGATCATTCCTGTAAAGGTTCTCGATAGCAGAAACGTGGGCTGGTTTACCGACTGGGCCGCGGGAATCGAATATGCCGTGTCGCTCCATCAACAGGACAACGGAATCTCCATCGATGTCATCAATATGAGCCTCGCAAGCCACTCGCTCTACACCGAGAGTTGCGAAGATGCGAACGAGGCCATCGCCGGAGCTGTCGCCGCCGCCCGCGAGCTCGGAGTGCTGGTTCTCGCGGCATCGGGCAACAACGGCAGCCTGAACTCTCTCGCCCTGCCCTCCTGCATGCAGAACGTAGTCTCGGTAGGGTCCATCCACGACACCAATCCCGGAGATATCTCCGCCTTCACCAACCGCTCACCGCTGCTTGAACTTCTCGCGCCGGGAGAGACTATCATCAGCGCCGGCGCCGGAGGCGGAAACGAAACCATCTCGGGAACCTCGCAGGCTGCCCCGCATATCGCAGGCGCCATCTGTCTCATGCTGGAGGCCAACCCGAGGCTCGCACCCGAGCAGCTCGTCGGAATACTTAAATCTACGGGCATCTCTGTCACGGACGCCAACTCGGGGATGATCTTACCCAGGCTTGACTGCCTCGCCGCCGTGGAATTGGTTACGATCCCCCCGGTCAGCGGGCTCTCCTGTGTGGTCGACTCAGCGGAATCCCTGGTGGTAACCTGGACCGGGCCGCCGGCTATCGACGCCATCGAGATCACTGTCCTCCATGAAGGCCTGCCGAGAGCCAACAGCGTACTCGAACCCGACGCCGCCGAGTTCCGCATGAACGGCGCGGAGCCCGGCACCTACGAGATCCGGGTGGTTTGCCTGCGCGGGGAACTTCGCGGGCCCGCCAGCTCGTGCATCCTCAGGGCCGAAGCTTTCCAGGAGGCCTTCACCCGCGGCAACTGCAACTCGGATGGCGCCTTCGACCTGACAGATGCGATCTTTACCCTCAACACGCTGTTCTTCGCTGGAGCTGGTGAGTTTCGATGTGAAGAGGCCTGTGACTCCAACGATGACGGCGAGCTCAACATCACCGATGCGATCTTTACCCTGAGCGCCCTCTTCCTGGGAACATCGCTTCCCCCCGAGCCCTACCCGATCTGCGGCTACGATCCGAGATCGGCCGGAGCAGAAAGCTCACTGGCCTGCGAACAGGGCTTCTGTCCGGCGCAATAAGCCCCAGGCCGCCCGCGCCTTCATTCACAGATCTCCAGGCCGACGAGGTCATCCCGCAGGCTGTCGACAAGCTGGTTGACGGTCTCGGCGAACGGCGCCAGGAGCATGTCTGAGAGCGCGCCCCCCGCGGCGCCGAAGAGTCCACAGAGCAGACCGCCGCCAGCGGTCACCTCGATGTCGGGGTTCTCAATGACCGCCTCGCCGATACCGACGATCTCTCTACGTCCCTCATCGTTCTCCTCGATCTCCAGCGGCACGACAATCTCGAAATTGAAGGGAACGTCCTCACCCTCGGCCGAATGCATGGTAAGCGTGCAGGTGGTCGGAATAAACGCGTCCAGCGAGATCGGAAGATCTTCCACCCGCCCCTCGACCCTGATCCCGATCCTTCCTTCCTCAAAATCAGCGATAGCGGTGGCGCCGAGTATCTCGATCGGGCAGCCCGGCTCGCCGGTATCGCCGCATTCGGCTGGCGCTTCATCTTCGGGACAGATCTCGATCTCGAAACCCTCAACGGGAACCGCGGCTCCTCCAGCTGGAAGACAAATACTCAGGCCATCTTTGAAATCAATATCACCGACCAGACCCTCGGCCACGGTCTCGTCGACGCAGGGAGGCTCTTCGGAATTGCAGGGCGCGAACGAATCGCAGGACAGACCGTCTTCGGTCGGGTCGAGACCGCATTCGGAAAAGGGAGGAGGCGGCGGCTCAAAGCCCAGGAAGAGATAGGCGGTGATCTTGATGACATCGGTCACGTCAACCAGCCCATCGTCGGTCGCATCGGCGCTGTCACCGCAAACGATGGGTTCCTGGACGACGAAGAGGCGCTCCACGACGAAGACGGCATCGGAAAGATCCATCTTCCCATCCTCGTTCGCATCCCCGCGCCGGAAGAAAACATCCTGGGCGGCCGCCTCGTTACCGCAGGCAAAAAAGACGATGCCGCAGCCTAAAGCCAGGGCGATTGTCGCCAGAGAATTCCGTTTACTCATCGATATACCCCTCGAATACCCATCCCGTTTATTCATTCATAACTACATCTTCATATTAGCACTCGATGCTCCTTATGAAGACAGGATTCATTTCCCGGGCTGATTTAGAACAAGACCGGGTTTTTCTTTTGCCTGGTACTTCAACTGTATAAACCTCCCGCCGCGGCATTAGAATTAGGGCTGGTTCGGAAACACAGAAGCCAATGCGATATCCATCCAAAAACAAACTGCCGGGCAGCCTGCTGGCTTTCTGCATGGTGTTCCTCTCCCTGGGACTTGCGGCGCAGATTCCAGATGATGACATCTGGGCCGTTGGAGACGAGCACGCTGAAGGCCAGCTCACGATCTTCAACAGCGAGCCCGAAGGAGGCACCATCGGCCTTCCCCTGGAGCTTGGCGATTTCGACGGCGACGGCAGAACCGATTTTGTCAGCACTGCCATGTTCGCCAATACTGGACCTTCTGATGCCAGGAGCGCGGGAGGTGAGGTCTACATCTACCCCGGCGATGGCCGGCTGGAGGGAGTGCTCGACAGGGCCGAACGGGCCGGCTCGGCTCCCGGGCTGACATTGATCGGAGGTCGAACCGGAGATTTCCTGGGTACAGAGCTCTTTACCGCGGACGTAAATGGAGACGGCATCGATGACCTCCTCGTGGGAGCCCAGAATCTGGACCTGGTTGCCGCCGACGGCGAGCTGGCGCGAGACAACTGCGGCGGAGTCTTCGTGGTGCTTGGCCGGCGGGGACTGCTCGATGCCGGCAGCACGCTCGACCTCCTCACCCCTCATGATGGAGTGATCCTCCTCCTCGGTGGCGAAGAGGGAGAGAGGGCTGGGGTCTGGGTCGAGAGCGGTGACCTCGATGGAGATGGGATGGACGACCTGCTCCTTGGCGCGGACCAGTACCCGGTGGCGCCAAGAGGAGGCGACTCCCGGATCCGCTCCGGTAAGGTCTACGTGGTCTACGGACGCCCGCAGTTCCCGGCAACCCTCGATCTCGCCGAGGAGTCTGACGGCGTGACCGCCATCCTGGGACGCGACACCGGAGATCACTTCGGCTCGAGCATCCATGCGCGGGATCTCGATGGAGACGGCCGCGACGAGCTGGTCGTGGCCGCCGCCCTGGCTCGTCTGTCGGCTTCGCTGTCAGGCGGAAGCCCGATTGCCGCTGTAGGTATCGGCGGAGGGGACGGACCGGGAAACGGGCGCCCCAATTGCGGAGAGATCTATGTCTTCTATTCCAGCGCCGACAACGGCGGCCGACTGCCGCCGCTTATCGATCTTGGAGAGCCCCTGGAGGCGCCTCTCAACCAGCGCCTCACCACCATCTACGGCCGCAAGAGCGCGGACATGCTGGGTGAAGAGCTCAGCACGGGCGATCTCAACGGCGATGGCCGAATGGACCTCATACTAGGGGGTCTCATGGCCGCTGGTCCGCGCCAGGAAAGCCGGGCCGGGATGGCCTCGATCATCTACGGCTGGGATGGCCTTCGCGGATCGACCATCGATCTCTCGCCTGAGCCCGTCGCGCAACAGCCGGAGGGCCTTCGTACGGCCTTCCTCTTCGGCAGCTATCCCGGAGACATACTCGCCGACACGCTGACCGCGGCCGACCTGGACCGCGACGGCTTCGATGACCTGTGCGTTGGAATCCCGCGCTACGACTCCGGCAGCGGCCTGAGCCTGCGCAGCAATGTGGGAGCCGCCCTGGTCATCTATGGAGACCCCATCGGGCTCCCGGAAAGCTGGGAGCCCCTGCGCGGAGAGCTGCCCTGCAACCTCAGGATCAAGGCGGTTGTCGGCGCGGAGCCGGAAGATCTCCTCGCCTATTCGATGGTCGCCGGAGATGCGGATGGCGACGGCCATCCCGACCTCTTCGTAAACGCCATGCGGGGTGATGGCCGGGAAGAGGACGTACCCGACGCGGGCGAGGCCGTTGCCGTGAGCGGCCGGCTGCTGAGCGAGAGGCGCTACCGGATCACCGCGATTGAACCCTTCAGCGGCGAGCTGGGGGTCCCCATCCCGGTGACGATTTCAGGCGGCGGTTTCGAGGCGGGGCCGGGCACACGGGTGCTGCTTGGAGAGAGGGAGGTTGAAGACATACAGGTCATCTGCTCGAACAGGATCGAGGCTGTCCTTCCTCCATCCGACCTGAGAGGTTCCCGGGACCTGACCGTCACGGGTCCAGCCGGCTCGGCGACCTTCTCCTCGGCCTTCTATTACCTCGACGGAAAAAACTTCATCCGCGGAGACTCCGACCTCTCCGGCGCGCTGGGGCTGACTGACGGCATCTACACCCTGACGATGCTCTTCCTCGGCAACCGGGAGCTCTGCCCCGATGCCAGCGACTTCGATGACAATGGACTGGTTCACGTAACCGATGCGATCAGCCTGTTCCTCTTCCTCTTCCAGGGCGGCGCGCCGCCGAGGCCGCCCTATCCGCTCGCCGGTGAGGATCCCTCGCCCGATGAGCTCAGCTGCGGCTCCTGAATAGAGGCCTCTGTATCTTCATCCCCGGCGAGGTCATTCTGCGCCCAGAGCAGACAGAGCCCCCCGGCCACCAGGAGAAAACCCGCCGCCCAGGCCCAGGAGCCTCCCTCCATTTTCTCTCCGAGGTAGAGCGCGGCCACGATGCTCGTAAGGAAAGGACTCAGCATCTGGAAGGACGAGGTGATAGAGGCTCCCAGTCGAAGCAACGCGACATAGAAGAAGATATGGGAGATACAGACCCCCAGAACGGCCGTTGAGAAGACCAGGAACCACCCCCACGGCGACAGGCTCCCGATGGAGCCTGGCCGCCCGAAAAAGAGCATGAGGATGACAGTACCTGCCGAGACGTACTGGGCAACAACACCGAAGGAAATCAGTGGCGAGATTCCCTCCATGAAATAGCGCACGCTGACCCCATAGAGCCCGAAAAAAACACCGCAGAGGAGAATGATCGCAATGCCCTGGCCGTTCACCGAATGGCTGAAGGCGCCGCCTGAGATAGAAAGCCCGGCGAGCCCGGCGATGGCCAGCAACAGGCCGATGCCGAAACGAGGACTGCCAAGCAGAACGCGCTCCGTTGGAAACAGGATCATCGCCGCCGCCACCGCCCAGATCGTCGACGCCTTGATGAAGAAACCGATGGCGTTGGCCTGGATGTAATAGGGCGCCGCCGCCCAGAAGATCTGTCCAATGAAGGCGAACGCCGCGGGCACCAGCGCCCGTGAGAGCACCCTGCTTCCCAGGTCACCCCGTTGCCAGGCAAGGTACAGAGCGGGCCACAAAAGCACGGCGGCGATGGGATAACGAATTCCGTTCGCCGTCCAGGGATCATCGGGAAGGTAGGCGGTGAGATCCTTGAGCAGGACAGGGGTCGAACCCCAGATACAGACGTTGGCCAGGACGGCCAGTGTGCCTTTGCGGTCGATCTTCACGGGGCCCTCGTCACAGCCTCTCGGCCACGTCCCGCGCGAAATAGGTCAGGATCATGTCGGCCCCCGCTCTCCTGATCGCCAGGAGAGTCTCCATCACCGCCGCATCCTCATCGAGCCATCCGAGGCGGGCCGCGGCCTTCAACATCGCGTATTCCCCGCTCACATTATAGGCGGCCACGGGCAGCATGGTCTCGGATTTCACCCTGGCGATCACATCGAGATAGGCCAGGGCCGGCTTGACCATGACGATATCCGCCCCCTCTTCCTCGTCGAGGAAGACCTCGCGAACCGCCTCCTCGCAATTGGCGGGATCCATCTGGTAGGTCTTCTTGTCGCCTGAGCGCGGCTCGGAATCGAGCGCGTCTCGAAACGGACCATAGAAGGCCGAGGCGTATTTTGCCGAATAGCTCAGAATGCTCACACCTGTGAAGCCGGCGGCGTCAAGAGCCTCGCGAATGCGGCCGACCCTTCCATCCATCATATCCGAGGGCGCGATGATGTCCGCCCCGGCCTCCGCCTGGGAGACCGACATGGCGGCGAGAACCTCGAGGGTCTCATCGTTGAGTATCTCCCCATCTTCGACAATCCCATCGTGGCCGTCGCTGGAATAGGGATCCAGCGCGACATCTGTGATGACGGCGAGCTCCGGCAGGGCATCCTTCAACTGCCGAACGGTACGCTGAAGCAGACCATCCGGGTTGGTCGACTCGGTTCCCACCCTGTCCTTCAGGGAATCGGGAAGAGCCGGGAAGAGGGCAACGGCGGGAATCCCCCGCTTGAACGCCTCCTTCGCCTCGGTGACGAGGACGTCGGGGCTATAGCGAAAACAATCAGGCATCGAGTCGATGGGGATCTTCTGCGATGACCCATCGACAACAAAGAGAGGCCAGATGAGATTGTCCCGGCGCAGATGAGTCTCCCTCACCAGGCTTCGAACAGCCTCTGATTTCCTGTTGCGACGCGGACGGGAGACGAGCTCAGGCATTTCCAGGCCATCGGTCTCGGCGGCGCCGTCTTGAATAGGTTCCTTATTCGCCATGAAGCTGTCGTCCAGGAGGTTTCTCAGCCTTCCCGCCGGGAGAAGGGACTCCGCTTCCCATCAAGCTGGAGCCAAAGGGTAGAGTATAACATGTTCATCCGCGGCGGCGGCAGGAAAGAACGAGCGCGGGACCGCTCGGGCGGACTCCGCAGGGTCCCGTAATCTTTCATCCGGGGCCAGGACCCTTTTCGCTGTATACTTCGGCCATTGAAACGACCCGCACAGGAGGCGGCCAGCTTGCGTATCTCCCGGGAAAACCAAGATGAAATGACCGCCGCGGCGGAGGCGGAATACCCTGAGGAATGCTGCGGACTTCTCTTCAGAGGCCCGGAAGGCTCGGAGGTGGTGCCCATGACCAATCTCCAGAACAAGCTCCACGAAGAGAATCCCGAGACCTACAAACGCGACGCCCGTACGGCCTATTTCATGGATCCGCAGGAAATGGCGCGAATCAGCGGGGAAAAAGAAGCCGGGGGAATGGCCCTCGCCGCCATCTATCACTCCCACCCCGACGCGGAATCCTATTTTTCGGAAACAGACAGCGAGGCGGCGGCCGTCTTTGGAGCTCCCAATTTCCCCGGAGTCGTCTACCTGGTCTACTCGGTGATCGACGGCAAGGTCGCCGAGCTCAAGGCCTTCGACTGGTCTGGAGACGAGGCGGCCTTTACAGAGATCCGGCTCGAGATCGAGGACTGAGGCTCCTGAAGCGGCTCACCTCAGCGGAGCGGGGATATCGACCCGGGTGGTCCGGCCGGTGAGCGCCTTCAGGAAGGCGACGAGATCCTTCTTGTCCCCGGGGCTGAGGTTCAGCTTCTTCATCTCCGGATCAAGAGGCCACCTTGGATTCTCCGCTCCACCCCGGTCGTAAAACTCGACGACCTCTTCAAGGGTTCGAAGCCTGCCATCGTGCATATAGGGAGCGGTAAGCTCGACATTCATGAGGGTAGGAGTCTTGAACCGTCCCCGGTCATCCCCGGCCTCGCTTACCTCGTAGCGTCCGGAATCGGAGGCCGGCGAACCCTCCGCGACACCGACACCCGTGCTGTGATACTTCTCATCGGTAAAATTGGGGCCCGAGTGGCACGCCGTACAGCGCCCCCGGTTGTTGTCCTTGAAAATCTCGAGCCCTCGGCGGGCGGCTTCATTGAGAGCTCCATCTTCCCCCGTCTCATGCCGTTGCCAGGGCGAGTCGTAAACGACGAGGGTCCGCTCAAAGCTCGCGATAGCGGCGGTGATCCTCTCCAGGTCAACCCGCTCATCTCCATAGGCCTCTCCAAAGAGCCGCCTGTAGGCCGCGACCCGCGCCACCTTCGCGACAATCACCTGGTGGCTTTCGCCCATCTCCCCCGCCGAGACCATTGGGATCGCCGCCTGCTCCTCCAGGCTCCCGGCCCTTCCATCCCAGAACTGCTCCCGGCTGAAGATCCGGTTCAACACGGCCGGAGCGTTACGTCTGCCGCGCTGGCCGTTGAGACCGGAAGAAAGCGGCGTCCTGTCGGCCCAGCTCCTCGAGGGGTCATGACAACTCGCGCAGGAGATGGTCTGGTCCTTCGACAATCGACGATCAAAGAAAAGGTGGCGGCCCAGCTCGGCCTTGGCCGCGGTCCACGGGTTCCCGGACGGTATCTTCACCATCGCCCGGTCATAGCCGAGAGCGTCGAGTTTCTCGATACTGAAATTTTTCCAGGTGAGCGGCACGTTGTTGGTCCGGCCACCCCTCTCGCAGGCGGCGAGG
>Ga0207987_1000140_pt1 | contig 22687 bp, 23 predicted proteins | sample ETNtaG_19_FD_185768 | JGI IMG/M metagenome (GOLD analysis project Ga0207987, IMG submission 185768) | Marine microbial and viral communities from oxygen minimum zone, Eastern Pacific Ocean - ETNP201302PF86A (SPAdes) (version 2) | ecosystem: Environmental > Aquatic > Marine > Oceanic ...
TTCATGCTGTCCGTATCGGGTAGGGAGTCACTGGTTGATACAGCCGTAAGGACGAGCAAATCCGGATACATGCAAAGGCGCCTGATTAATGCAATGGACGACCTAAAGGTCTCAAACGATACGATGGCCTCAGTGAGGAACACTGCTAACCGAATCGTACAATTCGAATATGGCGAGGATGGCACAGACCCAGCCAGGAGTAGAAAGGGCAGTCCTTTCGACGTAGACCAAGTTCTGAATGACGCATTGGGGGGTGCTAACTGATGGTAGTTAAGAGTGCAACAAAGAAGAAATTGATGGATCTCGGCATCGAGGAGGAATATGCACACAAGCTTGCCGACGACAGAAAGTGGGATGACGTCAAGGGACTCTCTCCCGGGCAAATTGCCCAAATTTGCGGGATAGACTCGGGAACATCTCAGAAAATCCACGATGTAATGGCAAGCTCCGTAAAATCATCTAGAGCCTCAACTGCAAGTTCTGAGAAGACGATTGTAAGGCGTCGAACCGCCTCTAGACGAAGAAGAACTACGCGCTCTCTACCATTGCAGGATTACGATTATGATTCAAAAATGGCACAACTTATCCGTGACATAGACCACGAAGATGAGATGTATATCCAACTAAACAAAGCCGCAACAAAAACAGGCTCGAACATGACTCCAAGGATGATTGATCAACTAGTAAAAGGACTCCACAGCAGGGGGGTGAAGAAATTGACCGATGCCAAGGCAAAGAAGATTATCAACTCTGCATACAATTTCTACATGGATTCTAAGGTAGTCCCTCACGAAGCCGTGGGCATCACAACCGCCCAGTCAATTGGCGAACCCGGTACGCAGATGACAATGCGAACTTTCCACTATGCCGGTGTGGCAACTGTAAACGTCACACAGGGGCTTCCAAGGATTATCGAGATCGTCGATGCGAGAAAGGTACCCAAGACCCCAACCATGATCATTTACATGGATGAGAAGAATTCCAAAAACAAGCCCCTAAGGACTAATGAGAAGCTAGTCAGGGATTTAGCAGCAGCAATCGAGACCACTACTGCAATGGATATCGCCACTATCGACGTCGACGTCGCACAGAGGAACATCGTCCTCCAATTGAACCTTAGCAATATGCGGCTGAAGAAGATGAATGGGGCTGAGGTGAGGGACAAACTCTCCCGCGCACTCCGACTCTACGTCCAAGCCGATAACGAAGACCGCCCAAAGTCACTCAGGATCATTCCCGGCGTAACAAAGGAGGAAGATCTGGCCGATCTAGCATCCGATCCTCCAACATACACCGCTCTTCTACAACTTGAAGACAAGATCAAGAAACTCCGTTTGAAGGGTCTGCCAGGCATCAGTAGGGCAACGGTCCAAGGCCCAATGATTGACACGGGCGAGTACTACATTTCCACCATTGGATCAAACCTTTCGAAGGTCAGCGAGTTCGATGGAGTGGATAGATCCAGAACTTACACCAACAACATCAATGAGATCCACGACTACCTAGGGATCGAAGCAGCCCGTCAAGCAATTATTAACGAAATGTGGGACACCTTGGAAGGGGCTGGTCTTGATGTTGACGTTCGACACCTCATCATGGTTTCAGACGTAATGACAACCGGGGGGGAAGTTAGGGCCATAGGTCGGCACGGGGTCAGCGGGACCAAGCACTCAATTCTTGCCAGATCGGCTTTCGAAGTTACTGTGACTCACCTATTGAAGGCCGGAGTAATTGGTGAAAGGGACATGCTATCTGGTGTGACTGAGAACATCATTGTTGGCCAGCCAGTAGCTTTGGGTACGGGTAGCGTAGAGTTGTTCTACATACCCGAGGAAACTAATTGAGGTGAAAGAATGGATATAACTAGACAATTGAAGCAAGGAATAAACACTGGTAACATCGTTTTCGGCCAAAGGCAAACATCATCTGAGTGCACCAGGGGTGAGGCCAAAATGGTACTAGTCGCCGCTAATTGTCCAGAGTCATTTATCGATGAATTGAGAAATTCACACCCATCCGTGCCTATGCATCAGGTTACCATGGTGAATAGGCAACTTGGTGCAGCATGTGGAAAACCATTCCCAGTAAGCTCTCTTTGCATCATCGATGCCGGCCAGAGCGATTTACTACATCTCGCTCCTAACCTTTGATGGAATAATCGGCTCCAAGAACAATTTTTTTGGGTTTTCTTCAAAGTCAGAAACACTGGCCAATCTCCATGGAAGCGGCTTTGCGAGATCTTCTCAGAATAAAATCTGTTAATCTCCGAACCCATAATGCGGGACTTGCTCCTCACGGCTTCACCTGCCTTGGAGTCGCGACGTCTATTCCAGAACTAGAAATCCACTCAAACGAGGTTTTCATCTGGCATGCTCGAGCGGGCATATTGCCGATAACTAAGAGCGAGATCATTAGGTTTGGAATGGATGCACCTAGTGGATTTAACCTAATTCTCAGTGAAAGGCCGGTTCAATCAGAATGCCACTCAGTAGATACTTTCGATTTCAGAATTCTTGAACCAGAGGACATTTCATTGTGGGTCGGTAAGGCGGTTCTTTCTGGCGATTTGATTGCAACTACAAAGGATACAGATGATCGAGCAAGAATGGAGCAGTATGTCCATGAAAGACCAATTGAGAAAATGTTAGTTCTGAAACCATCCATTGAGGTCAAGGCATGGTCTGTTCAAAGAGGGATGGACGGAGCGTCGACAACGCCTGTTCTAATCTCTGCACGGCTATGGACGGTATTGGGAGAATTGCAAGGACCCAACGGTGAAAATGAATCCGGTGAATGGACGATTCTAGAGGACCCATGGTCACAAACTGTGACTCTACTAAATGACATTCAGAATCTTCAGCATGCCCCCATTCTACGGAAGATCGAACCGCAAGATGCCAATTGGCTAACTCCGGATAGAATAAACGAAGAATTGGCCAAGCTCATAGAGGAAAGAAGGCGGGGGAATTCAGGAAAGAGTAGTGTTTCAGGAACCGTCCGGAGCATGCTTCTTCAGAAATGGCCTTTGGATTCGGAAAGAGCAATCGTCAGCCATAGCAAGATTATGATTCCCGGGTGGGTAATCCATTTAGAAACTGAAAAGATACTGCACGGCAGAAACGGTCGTCTATACGACTACTAATTCCTCTGAAGAAGCATCATATCTTCATCTGATAGTGTTTGACCTTCCATCAGCCTTGACATTAGGTCAGTTACATCAACTCTCTCGGACTCTTGATCCCTCATTGTTCCCGATAACTTCAGAATATCTTGCATAGAATGAATGCATCTGAGGGAAATGATGTATTTGTTATGCAAATCATCAGCATCGCCCTTAGTAGACGTTAGTCCTAGATGTTCCGAATTCGCCAGCCCTCTGAGTCTGTCTACTTCATTTGAAAGTTCCATCATTAGTGAATGGGCTTCCTCGGATTTCTCTGAAGCATCGGTTACAGCGTCATGTGCCTTCTGCTGCCTCTTCTCTGCTTGCTTAACTTCCTTTTGGACCGAAGAGTTACTTGCTTCTTCTGACTTTTTGAGTGTCTTAAATTCGGCCTGTAATCTCTTCATTGTCGTGAAGAAATCTCTCTCCTTCTTTGGGCCAATTTGCCCAGTTTGGTGGCGCCACTCTAACTTATTCATCTGCTCACGAATTTTCCGAGAACTCGGGCCATTCTTCTTCTTTCCCGAGTCGCGATCATTATTGTCTGCCGAACTTCTTAGTTTACTCCGAATTTCCTTCAACGCATTTGTCTTTTCTAGTCTAATTTTCCTTAGTTCTGCAACTCTGCCGTTTGCCTCATTTCGAAACGTCTTCTGCTTTTGGACTTCGATGATCAATTCCTTTACTTGGCTGTTTAACTCATTCCTTTTGTCCAATTTGTCCCTGACCTTCACGTTGAGTTGGTCTCGTCGTGTTTTGAAATCTGCCAGCTTATCGTTAACTGACTGAGACTTCGTTTCGAAAACAGTACTATAATTCGACTGATTGAGTTCCAACTACGCCCCTCGGGCACTCCCAATTTGGGTTCCCATTTAAGGAATACCGAGTTTTCGTTCAATCTACTCCCTGCGAGTAGCAACTCGGCCTTGCCTACTACCTCTTCTGGAGACTCCTATCTTCCTACTCTTTTTTCTGGGCTTGGGTGCTTCTTCCGACTTTTTGGATTCTTCTTCTCCCGTTTCAGAGATCGATGAGAGACCACCAGACTCTAGCAATGCGCCCAACTCGTCTGTGCTCAGAGCACCCCCCTTAGCAGCGATTCCCCGAATATCTTCAATGCTGAAGAAGTCCCCTCTGCCAGATGAAATTCTGGAGAACCCCTCAACTCTTTTCAGCTCCTTACGCTCAATCTTCACGCTCCCCTTCATTGATTCAATCTTCTTATCAATCGATGAAATCCTCTTACTGATTCGCCTAATTTCTTTCCTGCTAACCTTATCCTCTTCAATCTCAACATTGTCTTTAAGTTCCGATACTACCTTGTTTGAGTCTTCCTTATTTTGATCCAATTTGGAAGAAATCTTCCTCATCTCACTCACTTTCTTGATATAATCAGAATGCGCCTTCTCTGCCTCTCTCTTTTTCCTAATAGATGCCTGAATCTCAAAGAACCTGCTGAATGCAGTTAATTCTGGATTCAGCATTGGAACGGAAGTCAAATCATTGTCAATGTTAGTTAAAGAATTGAATGCATCACTCAACCACTCTTCTAGAATCTTCGATGGGGGTGGTACGCATTTGTTGATCGCATCCCGCTTCTCGCGCCATTTTTGCGCCATTTTTCTGGATGAGTGAAACTCGCCAAGTAACTTCTTTCTCCCAGAATCAGAATTCTCAAAACCTACAATTGCAGATCTCAAAGCCTTGATTATGTGCACTTGTTCCTTCCTCTCTGACTGCAGGTCTCTGATTTCCTCGTCAATGGAGCGCAGCAGAACCTTCTTTTCTTTGACAATTCTACTGATTCCTTCTGCATCGAATCCCTCGAGATCGACCCAATTGTTCATTTTGGGCCCCTCACTCATTCTTCTTCACCTGCAATTTTCTTGACTTGGCTTCCTTCCTTGGCTTCTTTGCGAAAGAGGAAAGCCCACCATCATCTACGGTCCTTCTAGCCCTAAGAAGATCCCGGAATCCCGGTCCGATATCACCAAAACCGACCTCCAGCCTCTTTTCCCAGTATTCAATTGCCTTATCACTCTGAGAAAGCAACTCCCTAGCCCTATCTAACTGCCTCTTCACTTCCTTTAATTCTCCTGATGATTCTGACAGCTTCTTATACATCGGTCGTGCCTTTGAAACTGCTTCAATCATCTTGGAATGGGCTTTATCTGCTTTCTTGAATAATTCAGACATTTTCCTGTTCTTCGATAAATAGATGGACATCTCTGGGTTGGAATCCTTTCTATCCTTGACCCATTTGTCGTTTTCTGAGATAAGCATCCTCCTCTTCTCCAACAGTTTCCTCTCGGATTTGTGATCAAGAGCCGTGGTCTGAATCTTATTCTCTATTTCTTCGATCTGCTCCAGCAGCTTTTTCTTTTTCCACTTGGGGTCAAGGATAATCATGCCCCCGGAGTTAATCAGACTCTCTCTGATATCTTTTACCTCGGGGATCAACCCCCTAACTTCTCTCTGACAACGATCCCTCTCCTCCTTGAAAGATGCAACCTTACTATTTGCTTCATCGAAAGCCTTCCTCATCCGAACGACCTTTGGACTCAATGAGTCTTCTTCAGCTTCCAGATTTCGTATTACACCAGGAAGATTGTCCTTTAGCATAATCCTCCTTTTCAGGAGTTTTTCAGCGAGCTCGTTCGGCTCTACCCGCATCAGTTCTCCAGTGTCCATTTCGATTCCGAGAAATACATCCCTTTTAGGCAATACTGGACATTTTTGTGGGTTTGATTCATACGATGTCCATTCAAGCCGACTCCATGAGGGGCTTGCTAGGCAATTCTATTCTCATGTCCATAGCGATAATATTGCTATCCTGCATCAGTTTGAATTCATACTCACCTCATCATCTAGATTCGAGTCTAATAGAATCCAATTACTCTGACGAGTCGACTAACTTCACTAATTTAACATCATCAGGAGGCTCTGGGTTGGCAGTTTCTGGAGAGCCGGGGTACGTAGGGGACACACTCGTTGCCTCAATGATGGTCAGCAATTCAGGTAATTCTAGCGGGGACGTGTCACTGATTATCTCCCCAATATCTGGAGATGAGATTTTCCAGGGTGTACATATTCCTATCTCACCTGGTTCTACTCGAGAAGTTTTCACTCCCTTCAAACTGTCTTCATCTGGGACGAACAATTATTATTGGCGGGTTTCTGTGGTCGACGATCCGGATAATTTGCAATTGCAAGGGAATTTTTCAGTGGAGGTGATGCCGAGTCAGGCCCTCAATCTATCTATTGACACAATAGAATGGACCAATTCTGGCGGTTTGAATTTCGACGCATCGGTATTCCTGTCTAATGGGAAATCCAGGGGAATCATCCTCGAGGCCTCGTCGGGTTCCCAGGGAAGCTACCAATTATTGCAGAGTATCCATATTGCCTCTAATCCCGGCCGAAGGACAATCACATTCGACCTAGGCCATCCTTCAGCAGATGAGGTAATTTTGGAGGCGATACCAATTGGGTGGTCGCCTTCATCAGATTCTGTAAATTCCTCTCAGATGAACGTTTCAGAGCCATTGGTGGAAATTGACTCTATCTTGGTAGAGGCCTCCTTTACTCCCGAAATACCAATTCCCGGGGATAGAGTAATGGCATCCATATTCTTAGAAAATATGGGCAATTATCAAGCACAATCCGGCTATGTCCGAGTTATTTCTTCTTCTGACCAGAAAATCCTCTCGGAAACAGAAGTCCAATCGGTAATGCCTGGCTCAAATCTCACAACCGAAGTGTCTTTGCCAGATTGGCTGGCTAGTGATAGCGTTGTTTTAGAGGTGCAGTGGCATACGAGCGGCATCAAATCCTCAAATTTTTACTCAATAGAGACTGATAATAGCCATGAAGGCCTAAACCTCCCCTTTGACATACTCGCTGCCGGCTATGGCCTTCTCGCGGGGGTTCTAACAATCCTGGTTGGCACATTAGTTTGGCGTGCAGTTTCTACTAGGACCCCATCTACCTCGGATTTCAATCTACGGGAAACTAAGGAATCGGCAAAGTCACTGTCTAACCAGGAGAAAACGGAGATTCAATGCTCATACTGCGATCAAAGATTGATGATCCCGCACAATCATGTCGGCGGAGTTCGCTGCCCCGCATGCTCAATGGAATTCGTAGTCGGTGAAAATGACAAACCAACGCATCTGGTCGTCCGCTCTCCCGAAGACACTCTAAATTGCCCAGAATGTGAACAGGCATTGAGGGTAAAGATGGAGAATAGGCCAGCAATGTCTAGGTGCCCGGTGTGCAAGACTGAATTCATGGCCGAGGCCGAGGGTGCGTAAGATGTCTGCATTCAGCGAAATTGAGGAGATGTATCTGAAGACTATCTTCGAGGTTCATACCGAGACTCCTGGCGAGATTGTTAAGACAACTCAACTTGCTGAATTGATGGGAGTATCTGCTGCCTCTGTTACAGAAATGGTTCAGCGCCTTTCCCAACGTGAAATGATCACTCACATCCCATATCGTGGATGCCGACTAACAACCGAGGGATTCCAGTTAGCTGCTAGGGTCAAACGACGAGAAGGCCTTCTCGAGGTTCTTCTGAAAGATGTGATCGGCTTCAAGGGAGATGTGAAAGGGGTTGCATGCAAAATGGAGCATGCAGTGGGCATAGATCTGGAGGAAACTCTAGATCGCCTTCTTGGATATCCCGAGACCACTGTAGGGGGTCGCAGAATTCCTAGCATTGAGCGTGATTTTGACACATTGGGCGTCGGAACGCTATTGCCATTAGGACGCTTACCAGGGGGGGCATCCGCTGTAGTGGAAATGATAGTTGCAAATGATGTTGAATCCATCACAATCAGCGATTGCGGACTTGGGGTTGGTGAATCAGTCTTAGTGTCCGGAGGCACGATCATTTCTAATGGCAAGATCATTGGATTATCTGATAGCATTTCGATGAAGATTCTGGCTAGAATTACTTCTATGGAGGTTTAATACATGTCTTCGAACGAGGGGTCAAGCAATTTCCAATCGCCCGAGAGTGAATTGGAATCAATGGTGGCAACACTACAGACAGAGACCCCTTCTGCCCCCGAAATCAAAGGAATGGTGAAGGAAGAGGACAAGGTTGTAATCAATAATATCAAGGAGAAATTGAAGTCCAGAGAGTCCATTTTGACAGGAATTGATGACCTATTAATCAGCAGGGGGGCACGTTTGATACTATTCCTGCCGATTGTAGTTGTGCTTCTATTCGGCCTTGCACAGTCATATCGAGGATCAGTTCCAGACTGGTGGGAAGGGGGGGTGCAGGAACTATTCTTCAATCTCACATTCTCAAAATCAGTTTACTTGCTCGCACTAACCCTAATGGTAACCGATCTGGTGCTATTGATTGTTCTCCACTACTTGTTATGGGTTACAAAGCGGATTTTTCAAATCGAAACAGATGAGATAGTCTCTACTGGAATCACATTTCGCAGCTCCCATGGGTATAGTGAGATGAGAGCAGTAATTGATGGCGCTTCGAACCAACTCAACCTTACAACTACTTTGATGATTTCCTCAACTGGTCTACTTGGATTGTCATTGGTTTTTCCCTCTGATACTCAAGGGATCCCTGTTCTGATTGCTTTATCGACCGGCACTCTACTTTCTGGTCATAGTGTATACATGGTTTCCAATCGACCCCGATTCAACACGGTCGAGCCATGGGGTTTGTTGGCCGCATTCTCCCCCCCCATGCATCCTGCATTGCTGAATAAGCCATTCACAGACGTCATCAGGTCTCATGTTGATCCTCTGCTAGCAGTGCGCTTCTCAAAGTACGTCTCATCATTTAGTGAGAATCTACAGAGCGGCGTGAAACTCTCAGAATTACAGGAGTACCTACTGCAAGTTCTCGATTTGTTCCGCTCAGGCTTGATTGAAGAGGATGATTTTCATCAAGCACTCGGGGAATTGGTGGATACAGCAACTATTGACCAGATTATCAATCATCCTGAGCTTGGAGAAGAGACATTGGACAGGCTACTTATGCATGCGAGGGACCGATGCGCTCCATTCTTCCGGCTAAACGATAGGATGAGGATGCACCTATCCGCCCATTCCAGCGAGCAAATATGGTTTGATGTGGATATGGAGAATCTAACACTTGGCCAGGCAAATCTATTCGCCTTCGTCCTAAACGAGACAGGAGAAACCCAGGACCTCATTCTAAGGGTGCAGACTCCTGACTTCAGACCAAACGAGTGCGTCTATCGACTCAAAGCAGAACCACATAGGGATGACTCATTGTCAGGAAAGACAACCTACCAGAGGGTCTCATCTTCACTGGCATCCTCGAGAATTGTCTGGCAGACACTGATACCTTCGTCTATGGGCGATGCAACGGTAACAGTGAGGCTCGAGGACTCTTCCGGGAATCTAATTTCTGGAAAGGTGCTAACATCACAAGTGCGCTCCGATCTCTTTACTCGCCTAAGGATGACAACCGGGGCAGTATTCATGTTCGGCGCCGCTCTCGCTATCATTTCCCCGATTCTTCCTTTTGTAGCAAGGTTGCTTGGCCTTTAGGTCTCTTCAATAAGGGGGCACTATTCGCAATTGCATGGATAGTGACGATGAGGTCTCCGACGATCTCCGAACTAGGTTGCATGCCATGGAGTCCAAACTGAGCAGAGTTCGCGGACAGAGAGATTCACACAATGATTCCGCTAAGAGGGCCGCAGATCAGCGTAACTCAACTCAAAATAAAAGGAACGAGGTCCAAGAAACCATCACATCTAGGATGGATGAACAGAAGAAGGTACGTTCCCAGGCCAAGATTCACCAAGCAAGTCGTGACGAGATCCAGCAGACCATTAGGGAGATATTCACACGAAAGAAGGGGAAACGAGATCAAGGACCAGGAAAGTCAGTAGTCATCCAGCTGTCCGAAACCGTGGGGGATATTGAGAGGATTGAGGAACGGATCATGACTGATGGTACGCTAACCCTAGAGAAGGAGAATTCGCTAATCAAAAAACTCAGATCTTTAATTTCTCGAAGAGACGAGTTAATCCCTCATGTCGAGCAGCAGCGAATCGTTTCAATCGACCTGAGTGACATGGATGAGTCAATTCAAAAATTGAGGGCCGAAGCAGACAACGAGCACAAGCTGATGCTCGAGCAGAATAGTCTAGCAGACGAGATTTGGAGTGAAATTAAGCCGCTGTTCGAAGAGAGGGACTTCCTCAGAGGCGAGGGCGATAGGCTACATTCTCTTTTCGTGGAAGAAAGGGGCAAGGCTGACGAGGTCCACAAGGGGTTGGTCGAATTACTCTCCAAGGTGAATGAGATCCGTAGCGAGATCCGTTCACAGCACGAGGAGAGGGAGAGGTTTGTCAAGGACCACAACAAATCCGTTAGACAGGCTCTCAGAGGTCCTGATCAAAACGAAGAACTCGCAGAATCCCTCTCCGACAAGCTTCTTGGAGGCGAATCAATCACCTTCGGTGGCATCGTAGGCACTGATGCCAGCGAAACTAGGGAAGAAAAAACGAAGCCAAAGAGAAAACCAAGAAAGCTGGGTACTTCTAGAGGTAGGAAGAGCTAGCTACCAACCTCGTTCTTCGAGCCTAGTTTCCAGTGTGTCTATTTCTAGTCCCGGCATTGCCTCTCCAACCATCTCACAAGCTTCAGCAACTACTGCTGCGTCTTCGAAGTGATGCGTCGCAAGCACAATTGCCTCAGCAGTCCTTGTCGGATCAGAACTCTTGAAGATACCAGATCCAACGAATATCCCATCCATGCCATGCTTCATCATCAGAGAAGCGTCAGCAGGAGTTGCTATGCCTCCAGCCGAGAAAGTTACCACTGGTAGACGACCTAAGTCCGTTACCTCATCTAGAACGGATGCTACCTCCTTCCTGACTTCTTCGAGGCTCCCGAAGGGAGTAGTTTCCACTCTAGCCCCTATTTCAGATGATTTCTCCATTCTTCTGTAACCATCAAGCATCTTCTCCACAATTTCCTCACGTGCATTTGAGTCGGCATTTTTAGAGGTCTCAATTTCAGTTGCTAGGAGTCTAGCATGCTTGACCGCACTCACAACATTTCCCGTGCCCGCTTCTCCTTTCGTCCTAATCATCGCAGCACCCTCGGCTATCCTTCTAACCGCCTCCCCAAGACTGGTGCAGCCGCAGACAAATGGAATTGTGAAGTCATCTTTGGGGATGTGGTAGAACGGGTCCGCGGGAGTTAGAACCTCCGACTCGTCAATCATGTCTACTCCAAGTGCCTCCAGTACTCTGGCCTCTTCATCGTGTCCTATTCTGGCCTTAGCCATAACTGGAATGCTAGTGGTCTCAATGATCTCCTTGATCAATTTTGGATGGCTCATCCTTGCTACTCCGCCAGAAGATCGAATATCCGCAGGCACCCTCTCTAAAGCCATTACTGATACGGCACCAGCATCCTCGGCAACGTGAGCCTGTTCCGGGGTAACGACATCCATCACTACGCCTCCTTCCTGCATCTTCGCAAAACCCCTCTTCAGAAGCTCTGTTCCATGCCTCATATTTCCCAACTCAACCCTTTGCGGCATACAGATTCCTCTGGGCACGTATTGATGAACCTATTTGGGGGGCAATTTTCCTAACTATCAGCCAGAACAGGAGAATCTCCCTCTGCTATGGGAAGATTGGGAGACTCTTCCTCATTCTTCTCCAACCATTCCATTTCTTCGTCTGGTAAATCGCTATCAGCATAGATTGCCTCTTCTGGGCACTCAGGAATGCACGCCGCACAGTCTATACACTCATCTGGATCTATCACCAGATATTCTTCGGCTTCCCTAAATGCTTCTACTGGGCAGACATGTACGCAATCTTGGTATTTGCACCTTACACAAGCACTGGTCACTACGTGGGTCATAACGAAGCAAATGCCCGAGTAATTAGCATATGAATTATTGTATTATTCTCCAATCAATCCCATTAGTAAATCCTCAGCAACCTCATTCGCCTCCTGTCCAGGGTAAACTTCCAACTTGAACTTCCCCTTAGCAACAGGTTCGTTTGAATTCTCTGATACGACCCCCTGCCCCTGAACAAGCTTGTCTAGTCTCAGCCTCACATGCAGGAACTTATCCTCGTCTACTCTATTGTCTAGTCCCCTTTCGAGCATGGAAACCAAAGACTCATTTTCCATTCTTGCCAATGAGGATAGTGCTTGCTTCCCCTTCATCTTCACGCTTATTGTCTGCATCGGGGCTCCCAATGTTGACTTTTCTTTGTGGATGATAATATCAGATAATCCCCCACTCAGCCAACTAAGGGCATCTTCGATCACTTTGCCTTCGTCAACGGCACTCGCATGTATTCTCCATTCACCGCCATGGAGGCTCATGCCCCCCCCAGACGCTGACTTGTCTTGAATACGTTCCATGGGCATCGATATCCGTAGCATTCCGTTCAAATACTGGTTGCAGGTCGGACGGCTCGCAAACGGGGTAGCCCCCGCAATATGGAGACGTTTCAATGGCCAAAGGAGCATCAGCGAGAGCAGCAGCTCGTAGGCAGAAGGACAAGTGGAAGGCCAAGAGGTGGTTCTCTATCAGGGCCCCCCGAAATCCATGGTCGTTCAAGGTGATCGGCGAGACAATTGCCGAGGAAGAAGAGATGCTACTGGGAAGGCCATTCGAGATCATGCAGAATGAGTTGGATGGCGACTTCACGAAGATGCACGTCAAGATCAAGTTCCGAATCAAGGAAATTGTTGGAAACGACGCTATTACCGAGTTCATTGGTCACGATGTCATGAAGGACTTCGTCAGAAGGCAGATTAGGAGGGACAGAGGGAAAATAGACGATACTATTGATGTCGTCACCGAAGACGGCTTCTTTGTCAGGATTAAGCCGTTCATCGTTACAAGGTCTAGCGTCAAGGCTAGTCAGAAGCATGAGTCTCGGAGCGTAACCAGGAACGAGGTAGTCAAGTTCTGCGCCCAGTCTACATGGATAAAGGTCCAGAAGGCCCTCATGGATGGCTCCTTGGAGGAGACAGTCTCCAAGGCAATCTCCAAGATTCAACCAGTTAGGGCAGTTTTCTTCAGGCGCAGTCAGCTTATCCAGGACGGAGTTGTGGTGGACGACGGCCCCACTCTGGAGGAGATTAAGGCTGAGGAGAAGGTGGCAAAGCAGCAGGAAGAGGTGACTCTAGAGGAAGAGGACGTTGCCGATGAATCACCAATTGAGGCTGACTCTGGCGAGGAAGCCGTGGATGATTCTAGTGATGAAGATCAAGATTCTGTGACGTCCGACGATGCCGACTACGAGTCGATGACCGTGGCACAGCTAAAGGAACTGCTGAAGGAAGCCGGCAAGCCAGTCTCAGGGAAGAAGGCAGATCTAATCTCAAGACTCTCGGAGTGAGTCGATGTCCCGCATCGCGGTGATTTGTGGAACCGGGATGAGTGCATTCTCGAGTACTCTAGAAACTACAACATCCACTTCGAGCCCAATGATTGCAGAGTCTAATTGGGGTGACGTACCCATCTCATCGCTGACTCACGAACTTGGTCAGGTGTTCGTGATAGATAGGCACCACTCAAATGACGAATCAAGAACCCCCCCTCATGCAATCGAGCATCGTGCGAACGTGCATGCAGCCTCCAGTTGCAAACCAGATCTAATCGTTAGCGTGAACTCTGTAGGATCGATGATAGAGTCAATGCCACCAGGTGCCGTGGGAATTGCCAGCGACATCCTTGATCTATCTATCAAGCCATGGACATTTCACGATGACGATGCGATTCATGCAGATCGGACTCGGCCATTAGATCAACGATATTCTTCCGTTTGCGAGACAGTACTCATAGAGAGTCAGGGCACATCTCCAACAGGTTTGGTGGTAGCCCAATGCGTGGGCCCGCAGTTCGAGAGTCCATCTGAGATAGATGCACTACAGAGGCTCGGTGCCCATGTTGTGGGTATGACCCTTGGTCCCGAGCAGAGGCTAGTTTCAGAGACTGGAATCGCCCATGTTTCCCTAGTGTGCTCTTCTAACTGGGCTGCGGGGAGGACTCCCGGGAAGCCGGATGCAGAGATCAATCACGAGGCAGTGGACGAGATGGCCTCCCAAATGAGGGATATGGTTTCCAGATGCATTACAGCCCTCCTTGAAGACATCAACTAGTGCAACTACCTTGATGGAGTCCCTAGTTCGTCCATTGCCATGGCGGGAAGGCTGAGTGTAGATGATTGGTTGCAGGTGGAGCATGGTGAGGAGCCCGATGGGGCTTGGTCGACTATGATGGCCAGGGTTGCTACTTTCCACCACAAGCACAAGTTCGCTGATGACGAGAACCATGGCCACGACATGGGATTCCGAATCGCCCTCACTGTGGAGGAACTGGGAGAACTATCAGCAGCTATCACGAAGGGCAAGCCCGACGATGAGGCGGCCGAGGAGCTAGCCGACCTTCTGATTCTGATACTCGGGCACTCTCTCGCAATGAACGTCGATCTAGAGGCCGAATTCCACAAGAAGATGGACAAAGTCATGACTAGGAAGGCCAGAACAGGTAAGCTTGGAATCCGAGTCACTGACTACACGGATGAAGTCAAATGAACGAAAATTACTGTACTAATCCACACTCATTTTAGTAAAATATACTAGGTGTAGTTAGTTACACCGGATATTTGGAAAAAGTGTGTTTTTAGCCGTTTTTCGCAGGTCGAGCACCTTCTCTATTATATAGTGCAGGGAAACGAGACGAAGTCACTCGTGTATACGAGGAGATGAAAAAATGAACGTAGATATGAATGCAATGAAAGCAGAAATAGGTGGCGCCTTTGTGCTATCGTGGATGGTGTTTGGAATGGGTCTGGGCACGTTAGAGGGAGCAGTCGCTCTCGCTGTCGTGTGGATGGCCTTCTCCGGCGCTCACGTGCTTCCCGTTGTTACCTGGAGTCACATGATGACAGGGGACATGGGAGACACTGAAGGCAACTGGATGGCCAACGGGATGCGCTTGGTTGCGCAAGCCGTCGGTGCGATGCTAGGCATACTATTAGCTACCCAGTTTGGCGACGTTGGACCAGATTGGGAAGCAACAGATATGTGGTTACCAGACATCGCCGAGACAGCGACTATCTGGTCGGTAATTGGCATGATAGCTGCTGGTGCTGTTTGGTGGCAGGTCCACACAAGGTGCAACAGTGCATGGGCTAGCGCATTTGGCCTAATGGTACTGGGAGGAGCAATGACTCTGACCGGAGCCCACAATATGGGCGCATCAATAGCCAGTGCTGGTGACGGGATCGCCGACACACTGGTGAACTGGGTCTGTGATGGCCTATTCGTTGGTCTAGGAGCCCTTGTTGGCGCTAAAATCGACGAAAATCTCTGAAACTGTTTACCGTGAAGAGTAATTATCGCAAGCAGGACGGGGGGAAACTCCCCGTCCTGTACACGAACACCTCATTCAGGTAACTCTATGATTCACTTTCCATTGTGAAGAATTCTGATTGTATTGCAGCAACCTCATCTCTTGACTCAGCAATGGCGTATGCCTCTAGTGGCTCTCTGTTCAGATCTAGGAACTGCTGCCCGAATTGGAATGGCTCTAGAACCCTAGAGGCTTGTTCGTCATGACCCAGTATTGCCAAGGTAGCAGCAATCGCCTCTACAGAGGACAACCTGCCGACTCTCCCCCAGGAAACTGGATTTGCAGCTAGTAATGCTGGTAATATCCTCCCTTCGAGACTAGTACTTCCAGCAATTTCCTCCAAGGATTCATCGATCCTCTTCCATGAGCAGTCTAGAACAACAACCGCAGCCCCAATAGAAATGAGGCCGCGATCTTCCGGTCCAAGTATGGTTGTTGATTTGGGATCTAGGAGATAACCCCTCTTGGGTGCTCTTGCTATGGATTCGTGCAACTCTACAAGGCCATTCGCATGCATCTTCCTAGCTGTGCATTTGCGCGGGTCATCTTGGTCGAGATGAATCACATGGAGCGGGACTTCTTCCACGACCCTATCTCCTAGATCTTGCACCAGATCGAGAGACCCCTAGCCTTCTGCCCTTCTTCTTCTGCTTCTTCTTGGGCTCAGACTCAGACGTATTTTTCGCATCTGAGATGGTCATCTGCCTATCGGTCTCGGAAGCCACCATTGTATGGGCAGCATGGGAAACCGACTCGACGAATAGTCCGATTTCTAGTGCCTTTTCGAACTTGTTTAGTAGTGAGTCAGTCGGTCTTATTCCATTCTCTGCCTTCTGAATGACACCAATCTTCTCATTCATCTGTTTGGCAAGGTCTTCCTGGGAAAGATCCCTATGCTTCCTAGCATTGCGGATTCGCGAATGAAAGTCGTTTGCTAGCTCCAAATCATCCTTTGTCATGATGTCCACTCCGGAGATTCCTTTCCCCGAGACAACGCTTTGGGGTTCTGCGGTGGGGATGTCCGTTGGTACCCTTGCTGCCTCAACAATTAGTCCCATGGAGTCAATGCATCTATTGCAGCACTCGAGCATCGAATTATACCCCACAGGCTTGGGAATCTTCGCCCTCTTTGTAGCGATTCCCTCGGCCCCACAGAGCTCGCACGCACCCATGCATTGCCGATACGATTGAGCATCATAGTCCTTCGCAGGGGTCATAAGTATCCGTTTAGTGTGAACAACATGGCCTCCGAGGCGGATGAGAAACCAAGTGGGATCGATGTCCTCGACAACAAAGAGCCTCACAAAGGCGCTCTAGACAGACTATCGAAGGACTATCGGGAACTTTCTGACAAGGCTCAGCAGCTATTGACAGAGAAGCTATTCCTAGAGAATGAACTCACACAGCTAAAGAAGCGATCGAATAGACTTGAAGAGGAGCTAAGCAACATCCGCACTCCTCCGTTAATCATCGGTTACATCCAGGATGTGGTCAACGAGCAAGCAATTGTCAGGAGTTCCAATGGCACAGTCTTCCTAGTCTCAATCAATCGTCGGCTAGATAGTACAAAAATCAAACCGGGGACCAGAGTGGCGCTAAATCAGGATACTCTGTCTGTCGTGGAGATACTTTCCGACTCTTGGGATCCATTAGTTAGCAATGCGGAGATCATCGACTCGCCAGATGTCCATTACTCTTCCATAGGCGGCCTAGAGAAACAAATCAGGGAGCTGAAGGAGGCCATCGAGCTACCCTTCGAGAACCCTGAGGCATTCTCTGATTTAGGGATCGATCCTCCAAAAGGAGTTCTACTAACAGGTCCCCCCGGGACTGGAAAGACAATGCTGGCTAAGGCTGTGGCAAACTCCACCAATGCCGTATTTCTTGGTCTAGTGGGAGCAGAATTAGCCCAGAAGTACATTGGCGAGGGCGGCAGAATGGTGAGGGAACTGTTCGAAATGGCAAGGCAGAAGTCCCCTGCAATCATCTTCATTGATGAAATCGACTCTATTGGTTCCAAGAGGCTCGACGTCGCTACTTCTGGGGATCGTGAGGTCCAGAGGACTCTGATGCAACTGCTTTCCGAGTTAGATGGATTCGAGAGTCTGGATAATGTCAAGGTTATTGCAGCAACTAATCGCCCGGAACTGCTCGACGCTGCTCTTCTACGTCCAGGTAGATTTGACAGAATAATTAAGATCCCTATTCCAGATTTGGATGCTAGGGAAGCTATCTACTCTGTGCATACAAGTTCAATGCCAACGGCCAATGATGTGGAAAATAGATCATTGGCTTCAATGTCTGAGGGATTTAGTGGAGCTGAGATTAAGTCTGCTGTCGTTGAAGCCGGAATTTCGGCAATATCTAGCGGCCGCAAGTCCGTAAAGAAATCCGATTTCATATGGGCGATAAAGAAGGTCGAGGATAATAGGAAGGGGTCCAACGAAACCAATTCCGAGGGAATCTACGGATAAGCAAAATATCTTGACGAGCAGTCACTTCCAATGTCCATGCAGGGAACCCTAGTTGAGTGCGTCCCGAATTTTAGCGAAGGAAGGGATAAGCAACTAATTGAGCAAATTACTAGGCCGATTAGGGAGACAAATGGCGTCTCACTACTCGATGTTGACATGGGTCACGACTTCAACAGGACAGTAGTGACAATGGTAGGTGGGCCAGAGGAAGTATTGGAAACTGTAATCGAATGTACCCGTATTGCAACTGATCTCATAGATATGAGGGAACACTCTGGGGAGCATGCTAGGATGGGCGCAGTGGATGTAGTCCCATTCATTCCAATCCAAGGGATCTCCATGGAAGATTGCGTTACACTCTCCGAGAGATACGCAAATACGGTATCTGAAGAGCTCGATTTACCTGTTTACCTCTATGCCGAAGCAGCAAGAACCCCACAGAGGTCTAGGCTTCCGGATATTCGTAGAGGCCAGTACGAGGGAATGGCAGAAAAGGTAATTTCTCCTGAGTGGAAACCTGATTACGGCCCATCAGAATTTAAGCCTAAGATGGGCGTGACCGCTACTGGGGCTAGGACTATACTAATTGCCTATAACGTAAATCTAGATACTGATGACAAGTCAAAGGCTAACTCTATTGCGTCTAAGATTAGGACTAGTGGGTCACTAGTGAAGGACGAAAATGGTGAGAAGGTTATTGGAGACGATGGTAAGCCCATCAGAAACCCTGGAATATTTCAGTCATTACAGGCCGCAGGATGGATGTACGACCCTTCTACGGCACAGGTATCGATGAATCTCCTTGATTATGACGTTACGGGGCTCCATGAAGTAACAGAAGCTATTCGCGTTGAGGCGAAAAAGATCGGACTAAATGTGACTGCGGGAGAATTGGTTGGACTAGTGCCATTGAGTGCAATGAAATCCGCTGGCAATTATTACAATAATGATAAGGGCGAAATTGATGAAAAAACAATTGTCGAAAAGGCGATTTCAGGACTGATGCTTGACAAGCTGAGAGACTTCGATCCACAATCCTGCATCATCGAATGGGCTATTGCTAGGGGGTCTGAGAATTGAACGAAGGATACAATGAGGTTCTTCGCTCGATTGGTTCTTCTGACCCAACTCCGGGGGGAGGATCGGTAGCGGCCCTTTCCCTCGCCCATGCTCACTCTCTTGCTATGATGGTCGCGAGACTCACAGTGGGAAAGAAAAAGTGGGCAGAAGGGCATGAGGTGGCCCAATCTGTGATTTCCGAGTCCCAAGTAGGAATGGCGGAAGCAATGCGCCTAGCCGAGATAGACGCGGAAGCATTCGAATCAGTAATGGCCGCCTATCGCCTTCCCAGAGACACCGAGGAACAGAAGACTGAGAGGGCAAAATCAATTCGTGATGCGACTATAGGGGCTGCCGAGGCCCCACTCGCTACAGCTTCCGGTGCAAGGAAGCTTCTGAGCAACCTCGAGAAGTTGTGCGCCTCCTGTAATGCAAATGCCCTAACTGATTTAGCCTCAGCATCGGAACTTTCTCTTTCGGCAGTAAAAATGGCTGCAATGAACGTAAGAATTAACCTGGAATTCATCGAAGGGGATGACGTCGACAGACTCGCTTCGCAAATCAACAAAGTTGTACTCAAATCAACTGCCTCAGCAGAGGCAATAACCCTGCAGGTGAACGAGAGGTTGGGTTGGTGATGTGTCCCGAAGATTACTCCTTAGGAGGAATCCCAGAAGAACTTCCACCGATTAGAGAAATAGACAATTCAGTTCCTCACGCTCCCAAAAGGCCCCAAGTGCTGGACGAAAAAGATCGTCGCCTCGCAATCGCGAACTCTCTGCGATACTTCCCTAGAGAATGGCATCATGTGTTGGCTCCGGAGTTTCTCGACGAACTAGACCGATTCGGCCACATATACATGCATAGATTCAGGCCTAATTACGAGATGCACGCAAGACCAATTTCGGAATACCAATGCAATAGTAAGAAAGCAGCCTCGATTATGCTAATGATCCAAAATAATCTCGATCCCAACGTTGCTCAATATCCACATGAATTGATCACATATGGTGGAAATGGAGGAGTATTCCAGAACTGGGCACAGTATCTGATAACTATGGGTTATCTTAGCAAAATGGAAGAAGAACAGACACTGGTGATGTATTCTGGACATCCGCTGGGTTTGTTCCCTTCAAGCATCGATTCTCCAATGGTCGTGGTCACAAACGGTATGGTGATTCCGAATTATTCGTCTCAGAATGACTACGAGAGAATGAACGCTTTGGGAGTATCACAGTATGGGCAGATGACTGCAGGTTCGTACATGTACATAGGACCCCAAGGAATAGTTCATGGAACAACAATTACCATATTGAATGCGGCACGAAAGTACCTTGGCAAATCATCGGAACAAGGTCTTGGCGGGGTTCTGTATGTTACTTCTGGATTGGGGGGGATGTCGGGTGCCCAGGCCAAGGCTGCAGTTATTGCCGGTGCTGTTTGCATCATCGCTGAGATAGATCCAGTACCAGCACGAAAGAGGCACTCTCAGGGATGGCTATCAGAGCTATACGAGGACTTGGATGAACTATGTATTCGCGCTGAGCAGGCTACCTCGAAAAAAGAAGCCGTCTCACTAGGATATCTGGGAAATGTAGTCGATTTGCTGGAGCATCTAGTTGTCAGAGGGATAACTCCCGAGCTAGCTAGTGATCAAACCAGCCTCCACAATCCATGGTTAGGTGGTTACATGCCTGCCGGTACGTCATTTGAAGAAGGCCTGTCTATGGTGGAGAAAGACCCAGTTGGCTTCAAGAGTTCTGTCCAGAATTCTCTCAGGAGGCACGTAAATGCGATAAATTCCCTCACTGAGAGGGGTACTCATTTTTGGGACTATGGAAATGCCTTCCTTCTCGAATCTAGTCGAGCTGGAGCTGATGTCATTTCTGATGATGGCTCGTTCAGATACCCATCATATGTCGAGGACATCATGGGTCCAATGTGCTTCGACTATGGGTTTGGCCCATTCCGATGGGTTTGCACTTCGGGTAATGAGGAAGATCTTCAAACAACCGATATGATAGCCAAACAAGTTCTAGAGACGCTCTCTACTAATTGTTCAGATGATATCCGAACACAGTACATGGATAACATAAAATGGATCTCAGAGGCTGAAAATCATGACCTAATAGTTGGTAGCAAAGCACGAATTTTGTACGCTGATGAAGTAGGAAGAAGAACCATTGCTAGCGAATTCAACAAGGCAATTTCCAGCGGCTTGGTATCTGCCCCAATCGTTTTGGGTCGAGATCATCATGACGTTGGAGGTACTGATAGCCCATTCAGAGAGACCGCGAACATTTACGACGGTTCGATGTTCACTGCAGACATGGCTGTTCATAATTTTGTGGGAGACTCATTCAGAGGTGCAACATGGATAAGCCTTCACAATGGCGGAGGAGTCGGATGGGGGGAAGTGATTAACGGTGGTTTTGGACTTGTAATCGACGGCTCCGAAAAGGCGCAGGAAAATATCGACTCAATGATATCGTGGGATGTCAATAATGGGATTGCCCGAAGGTCTTGGGCCAGAAATAGTGGGGCCATATCCGCTATCAATCGAGCTATGGATTCAGATAGTAGGCTAGTGGTAACAGTCCCCGAAATAGTCGATGAAAACGTCTTAGATGACATCTTTGATGACACTCGATGACTCTATTTGGCCGACTAGTCTCGCCAGTCTAATGGAAGAGATAGCTATTGACGGTAAATCTCTGACACTTGAGTCTGCATTAGCAATAGCAAAAGGCACTGCAACCGCCTTTCTCCCAGATAAATCAAGAGATAAGATGCAACAATCACGTGATGCAGTCGAAAAGGTAGTTGATTCGAATGAGGTAGTTTATGGAATTAATACTGGATTCGGGGCAATGTCCTCCGTAAGCATCGAAAAAGATGAACTCGAGATCCTACAGGCGAACCTGGTAAGAAGCCATGCTTGCGGAATTGGAGAAAGGATGGATCCCGAGATTGTCCTTCTGATGATGATAATCAGGGCAAATTCGCTAGCAAGAGGAGTCTCTGGTGCCAGGCCCGATGTAGTCGAACTCATTCTATCAATGGCCAACGCAAGAATAGCACCAATAGTTCCTAGAATAGGGTCTTTAGGAGCGTCCGGTGATCTTGCTCCACTTTCTCATATGACTCTAGGCATGATGGGTGAGGGCGAATGCCAACGGTTCGTGAGAGGTTCATGGCATCTCACCGATATCGCATCTGCATTCTCGGAAGCAGATTTGACCCCAATCAAATTACAAGCCAAGGAAGGACTTTCTCTGATTAATGGAACTAGCCAGATGTGTGCGTTCCTAACCCTAACAGTCCTCAACATGGAAACCCTTGCCTTGGCAGCAGATGCATCAATAGCATGCTCATTAGAGGCAATAAGAGGCTCTCACAAACCATTTGATAGGAGAATTCACGACTCTCGGCCTCAGTTAGGCCAGTCAATTTCAGCAGCACGAATATCCGAACTTGTATCGGATTCAGAGATTATGCTTTCACACGTCGACTGCGACCGGGTTCAGGATGCATACTGCTTCAGATGCTCTCCACAGGTACATGGCCCTGTAATTGACC
>Ga0207987_1000143_pt1 | contig 22416 bp, 18 predicted proteins | sample ETNtaG_19_FD_185768 | JGI IMG/M metagenome (GOLD analysis project Ga0207987, IMG submission 185768) | Marine microbial and viral communities from oxygen minimum zone, Eastern Pacific Ocean - ETNP201302PF86A (SPAdes) (version 2) | ecosystem: Environmental > Aquatic > Marine > Oceanic ...
TAACCATCTTTTCTACATTGTCTAGCAACTAAACTTTGAACTTTAATACCCTGACCTCTAAAGAAAATGAATGATAAAGGCACACAACAAGTTTGAGCCATACCAATTTCATTTGGGATGATACATAATTTATCCATAAGAATATTACATAATCTACAATCTTGAACGCAATATTTAGCAATAATAGCTCTATGTTTCGAACTCTTTTCTTGATATTCAAAAATTTGAGCTGGTGTTACATCATCTTTTGCTAAACCCCATCTACATTTTTCATCATTTAAACAAGTCAAATCTTCTTTTACATAAATATATTTATCTTCTTCTAAATCTATGATCAAAAACTTTTTAGAATCATTTAATTTAAAATAATTTTCATCATCAGCAACAAAAATGACCTTATGAGATAATTGAATTTTACTCTTCATATTTATTGTAAAATAACCACCTTTAAATAAACCAAGTGTATTATCTACTAATAAACGACATAAACCATTATCAATTATTTCACAATGATTTATATTACCATTAATTAATTTTGTAGAAACAAAATCTAATTTATAACTCTTAAATTTTTGAGTTCGTCTTACAAAATTTAATAAATCTATATTTATACGACCTATCATTGTCATCATTTTCATTTTATTATCCCCTAATGCGGCTGAAGACAAACTCTTCTCTGTTAGAGTTGATAATAATTTTTTACGAACAAAACTTACTGGTTCAAAACTATCTATATTTAATCTTCCTAAATATCCAAATCTCTCTTCTTCTTCTTCTACAAGACCAAACATTCGGGCACGTTCATATAAATAGTTGTAATCGAAACCTAATATATTATATCCAGTAATAATATCAGGATCGATTTTCCGAATAAATTTCTGCCACGCCATAATTACTTCTGCTTCTGTTTCATATGCTTCAACTATTGTATTAGGATTATCATCAAAACGAGAACACGATTTTAATGTTATAATATGATTTACTTCATAGTCAGGATTATTAAACATCCGAACAGTAGTTCCTATTTGAGTTAATTTATCAGCAGGTCTAGTCGGTTGAGGAAATGAACCATCACCACTAGTACATTCAATATCATATGAAGCTACAAGTACTTGGGCGATTTCTTCACAATCTGAAGGATATAAATTTGTCCAATCTACACTAAATTCATATTGACAAAAACTTTTTTTATCTGTTTTTACAGAATTATAACAATATTTCCCTTTCTTTAATTTAACCCAACTACAAGGTGTAATATCTCTTTTATGACACATTCGTAATAATGGTAATAAATCTGCTTCATATAATTTGATAGGAATTCTTCGTGAATTTTTTAACTTCAAAGGTTTCTCATTAAGCGATTCCAAATACTTTCTTGTACGACTCATCGCAATTGAAGAATTAAAAATAATTTCTACAAATTTATGAATCTTCTTTGTTTGAAAACCATCAAATTTCTGTCTTTTTACCATCTTTATATATAAATTTGTATTAAACCACTTTAATTTCTTTTCCTTTCCCCAATTATCTACATACTTTGTATTTTTATCTGTTAAATGTTGTCTTAATGCATATGTATCTTGTTTAGTCCAATTTGAAGGAACTCCCATAAAAAATGAAGGTCTATAACCATTTACTTGAACGCATACTGTTTCTGAATCCTTTGTTATACCAAAAAAATAAACTACGAATTTACCTTGATATGACCATTTTTTTGATGGTTCTTCTTCATCACTATCATCGCCTTGATCGACTTCATCCATAGTAAACGCATCAATAAATTGACATTCAAAATTCCCTCTAGGAGGTTTTACTTTTTTTGATCGAAAATAATGACTTGGATTTGATATCATTTCAATAAAAGTATATTTATTATAACAATATTATAAAATTCAATTTTCAAACTAATTTAAAAATTTACGTGTTCAACTAAATTTTTTATTTTACTATAAAATAGTATATAACACTATGGATAGTCCAAATTCAATGAAAAGTTGGGATTTAATTAGCGAACACGATTTTCCAGTTAAATCAATTGAAAAATCAGGACACCCAGAATTAACCGAACAATATTCTGAAAAATGGAATGAATTTGTTGAAAAAAGAAATCAAATGAAAGAAGAATATTTTAATCAATGGAAAGAAGATGTTCATGTCGAAGATATTTTTCTTGAATTTCCACAAGAAATTGATGATACTACTCAAAATACATCAAGTGAACAAAATTATGAAAATATTATTATTCAAGAAAATGATATATCTATAGAAGAGGAGCAAAAAGAAAAAAAAGAAGAAGAAGAAGAAGAAGAAGAAGAAGAAGAAGAAGAAAAAAATGATAATGAAATCAGATATAATGGAGATATTGTTATTAATATTAAAGACATCGATGAAGAAACTACCGAAAAAGAAAATGACGAAAATACAAATGACAAAAAACGTAAAAGAAAATATAACATAGATAAAAATAATAAAAAAAGAAAAAAAAATCCGAAACCATTTAAACTTTATTCTCCTTATCAAAGAAAACAAGGAAAAGATGTTTTTATGATGATTAAAATGGATCAATGGAGTCAAGTTCATCCAGAATGTTTACAGAATGATACTGAACAAAATAATATTAAAACAATTTTTGAATTTATTTGGGAAGAAATGCATCCTAGTGAAAAATATGCTTATATGCAATATTCTACTATTGATGAAAAATATCAAATTGCTGTTGAAAATAATATTATATATTATATATCTAACTCTTTTTGGGAATTTTGGCAAGATATTTCCACCTTTTTTAAAGAATTAATATGTACTAGAGAAAAATTTAATAAATTAAATTAAAAATTGATTACTATACATTTATTTATATGAACGCAAATCAAATTGATAAATTTATTATGTATTGGGAACCTACATCACAAAATGTTGAATATTTAGCTAAAATTCTTATACATATAAAAAAAAATGATGCTCTCAAAATTAAATTTGAACCATGTTATACACTTGTATATAACTGGTGTAAATTGAATAATCTTTATGAATTAATACGAATTAAAAATAATATTATTCAATATATTATCAATAATTTAATCATTATAGATGATAATAATTATAGAATGCTTTCTGATGTATTTTATTATTTTTTTCATTTTGAACCTAATTGGCAATTTGAATTACTAAATACACTACAAATTGTTAAAAAAAGAAGAAAAATAATTACGATATTACTTAAAAATTTAACTATTAAAAATAATCTTTCAAATGATATTTTTAATATAATTCATCAATATATTTAAAATCACTAAAATTTAAATATTATAATCTTATTAATATAATATATTAAATAAATATGGGTAATATTATTCCAACTACAAAAGAACATCTAGGGAATGATACTGTTGCAAATACAGCAGGTGATGTAAAGACTGTAGAACAAGTTGATAAATTTTTAAATAGTGATGATATAAAACATACTGGATATGTTTTTAATTTAGATACGACAGTAGTTCTTCTTTTTAATGAAGATGAACATGAAATAGAAGATCAACTTGTTCTATTTCCCCATGAAACTACTTCTAAATTAGACAAATTTACAGAACATTATGAACAACTTAAAAAAGATAGAAAAGAAATGGACCAACTACTCAAAAAACAACAGGAAGCAATAAAAAAAGCACAAAAAAGAGCTGCTAATACTAAAAACCAAATTGGTACTGTTATGAAAAAAAATGTAACCGAAGATATGGAAAATACTAAAAAGGTGAAACAAATACATGAAAACTTAGAAAAATTGTCTAAAAAATTTGGTTCTTTAATTTCTGACTATAGACCTAAAGGTAATCTTGGTATAGAGGAATTAAAAGATTTATGGAAACAAGACCAAGTAAATGCCGCTAAACATATTAAAACTGTTGCTAATACAGCATCTAAACAAACACCAACGGAAGTCAAAATTGAAGTTAAATCTGCTGGTGGAGCAAAAAAATTTGAATTTAAAGAATTTAAAGAAGATCCACTTGATTATATATTTGAAAATGAAGATCTAAAAGAAATCGCAAAATTATGGAATATTCAATACAGTAAAAATATATTACCTACTCTCAAAATTGCTTTTAAATATAAAAATCGTAGTATATTAAATAATAAAGAATGGAAACAATTAGTTTCTAAACTTAATATTAAATTTAAAACTAATGATTTAAATAAACCTGAAATTGTTGAACTTGTTAAAAAAAAATTAATCAATGTTCCTACAATTTAAATATATTGTTTGATTTTCAATAACTTTTTTTTTATCAATGGCTTTGTTATAAATTCTGTCATTCCTATATTTAAACATTCATTTTTTATAATTTCATCATCATATGATGACATTCCTATTATAGGAATATTCTTATTATATGTATTAGAATTTCTTATCATTTGTGTTAATTCTAATCCTGATATATTTGGCATCTTATAATCAATTATTATTAAATTATATTTCTTTTCATTAATTGCTTCTAAAGCTATGCGAGAATCTAAAATACATTCTACCCTACAATCTTTTATACTATTTTTTATAATTTTATTATGAATTGGATCATCATCTACACATAAAATAATTGGTATATCCATTATCTCTATTACTGTATTTTGACTAAAATGTGATAATATAAATGAATATGGTATATTTAAATCACCTATTATATAATTATATAATCTAGTTCTATCATTTATAGTTTGATATCTTCTTGAGATTTTTATATTTTCACTTAAACAGTAACTTTCTATTATATTAATTATCTGTTCATTTGATAAACTTTTTAAATATTCTAATTCCGTTACTGTATATTTAATCTTCTTCTTTGATTTTAATAAATTATTGAAATCTATATTCAAATTATTATTCTTTATTTCATTATCTATTTTTATTTCTATACTCTCATAACAATCCTTTTCCATTGTTTCTATTAAATACAGTTTCTCTTGTATTTTTTCATAAAAATATAAAGCTTCATCTCTTTCTGTATTACCATTTTTCATTAAAAATTTTGTTATTTCACTTTTTATTTGCGAATATAAAATTGCTAAAATATGATGATGTTCTGCTGAATCTGGATATTTTATATGAATTTCAAATGCTGTAAGTATAGTTATTAATATTGTTGAAATTATTCCACATACATTTAATATACCAAATGAACTATCATTTGAAGGATATGAAACAAATATTATATCAAATGTTGTAAATATTCCTAAAATTGTTATTAATATTTTTGTATATTGATCATATTCTCTATATTTATCTGACATCCCATTATGAACCAATGACTTAAAATTTACTTGTCTTAACCACTGATTCAATAAATCTTTTATATCTTCTGTTTCCATTCCAATTTATAAAATAATATATTCATTTATTCTTAATTTTTATCATTAAAATTTTATTTACATTATATATATATATAGTGTCATGTCTGAATTAATAGGATTTTTCATTGTCGTTATTATTATAGGAATTATATTAGCACTCTCTAGTAAAAAAACAGAACATTTCGCAGGATATGGAGGTCTTTGGGATAGTATTTCAAAACCTTTTAAATCTGTCGGAAAAGCAGTTAGTGGTGGTCTTGGTAAAATTAAAAGTACCATCAATGGCATTGTTAATAAAGTTAAAGACATCGCAAGAAAAATTTCTCGTCTTCCTCAAAAAGTAGCTGATAAAATTAAAGGTGTTGTTACAAAAATTATCAGAACAGTTAAAGATAAAATTATTGGAGGTATTCGTAAATTATGGGAAGGTATAGCCAAAGCATTTGGTAAAATATGGAAAGGTATTAAGAAAATTTTCGATAAAATTAAAGGTGCTTTCGTTAAATTATGGAAAGGAATTAAAGGTGGTTTTACTAAAATGTGGGACGGTATTAAAAAAATATTTAAAAAACTTGGTGGATTTTTCAAAAAATTATGGGCTGGTATTAAAAAAGCTTTTCTTAAAATTTGGGCTGGTATTAAAAAAGTATTCAAAAAAATTAAAGCCTTCTTATCTAAAATGATTAAAGCCATCTCTAAATGGTTTAAACAATTTTGGGGAAAAATTAAAACTTTCTTTAAAAAATTATGGGCTATTTTAACTGATCCATTTGGATGGTTTATGGGTATTTTTGCTAAAATTGTTAAATCTATTATGGGTAATGTTGGTGGTGCTGCTAATAAAGCAATTTGGTCATTTGCTGACCCTAAAAATCGTCCTTGGTATAGAAGACATAGCACCAAAATTTTTATTGGAGTTGCTATTCTTTGTGGTGGTATCATATTTGGTATCAATTACGGACTTAAATACTTAATGAATAGAGGTTTATGTATTGATCCAAAAACAGGAGAAGTTGTTAACGATGACCTTGAACACCCTATCAAATTAAAAGATAAGGAATGTCCATATAATATCCCAGAAGGTATGTGTCAAGATCCTGAAACACTTACTGTATTTGAAAATGAATTTGGTGAAATGATTAGTGCTAGTTCACCTAAATGCCCTTCATCTACTTTCGACCAAGATGGTGGTATTACTGAAACACAAAAATTAGCTGATGAGGCAGCAGCAGAGGCTAATGCCGCTATTCCACAACCACCTGCCCCACCTTCTATGCAAGAAGCAATCGAACAAGAACAAAATACATCTTTAGAAGTTACTAAGACTCCTGAAGAAACTTCTGATTTTAGATCAAAATTACAAAATAAAAGTGGAGGTAGAAAAAGAAAAAATAGAAAAAGAACTAAAAATACTATGAAACAATATAAAAAATATTTAAATTTATATAATTAAAATTATTTAGAATATTAAAATTTTTTATTAATGAGATATATATCTCGAATAAAAAATTTTTTTACTTAATTATTATTACTTAATTTATAGTTTCGCAATATTTACACCTCCTAACCAATATGGTATAAAACCAATAAAATTTGCTATTAATAACATTAGTGCCCTTCCTATATTATTTATTAATGGAATTATACCAAGTGTGATTAAACTATATTTTTGAGTGAATAATCCTGTAATTCTATCTAGTAAAATTGCTCCTGTAAACATTAACCACGCCCACGAACCAGAAATACCCCTAAAAAATTTAAGAAAATTTGATACTTTTTTGTCTTCGGAAGCACATCCTGAAGGTTTTAAAACATAAAATTGCGTAAATATCCCCAATAAAAGCAATATTACAAGAAAAAATACTACAAAAATGAAAAGTTGTAGTCGTTTATCTGGATTCATTGATTCAGAGCTGTATAGTCCCCAATACATCGTACAAAATAGATAGAACAAAAATAACATCATTCCAAGTCGCGAGAGTAAAGAAGAATTGTTTGGTTTGATGTTATCTTTATGACATATACGTCCCCACCATTCATTATATCCATAATCCCACATATAATTTATTAAATTTGTTCCAAATAAATATACAAGTATTACAGCATTAATTAAAGTTAATATACTATAACCATTGTTAGTTTCATTTAGAAAACTTAGAATTAATTTATTATTATGCCATATTGATATTATTCCTATAATTGTTATAATACACATAATATAAAATAACCCTTTTGACCTCATACTTGGTCTTTCATAACCAGATTGCCAAGGCAAAACTATTTTTACATTTCTTTTTTCTAACATAAAATGATATTTTAATGGTTCAAACATTTTATATAAATTTTCATTCTTTAATTCTTCTTGTTTCTGTTTTGCATCATTAGTCTCTTTAGATGTTTTAACAAAAGAGTAGTGGTAATAATTTGATACTATGGATACTATAAATAATAAAAGTTCTAACACCATCTCTTTTGTATAATCCTTTAATCCGAATATTTCTGTTGGTATTCCTGACAACCAATTGGTGTAAAAACTTTGTAATGGTAAACAAATACTGACGATAATTGTTCTGAGAATCAACCAACCAAATTCTGCATACTCAAAATCTCCAGGTTTTTTACCAATCATTATATCAAAAAATGAAGGCTTTTGCTTAAATTCATTATTCTCCACGTAAGAATTAGTAAAAAACTGAACGAACCATTTGAAGTTGTTTGGAGAGAACCAGTTGATATACTTTATCAATAAAATGAGAAATGGTAAAATAACATTATATATGGTTTGTATAATTGGCAATAACGAACTTCCAGGTTCTGCACCAGAGTCACCATCTACTTTTGTAACATGAAAAGTTCTTTCTGTGAATCCTATCATTTGGTATAATGAAGAACCTAAACAAAGATATCTTATGAATATGCCCAAAATGATTATAACGAGGTACCAGATACAATACTTAAATGATTTAAATGGAGATATATAGTTATCTTTATTCATACATATATAATACATTATCATTGAAAAAGGCATTAAAATTAATAATTTGTTGACTGTTGTTGGTATTTTCATATGTTCCTTTATATAATATTATATCATAAAATGTTTTAGATTAAAATCTATAACATTTAATAATTAAACAATCTCTATAATAGATATTTCCAGTTGTTAGTTACTTTTGTATATATGTCTTTACTATATCTTCTCAACTAGTCCATACATGTGTCCCTCCAAATATTGTTGATAAACAGTGGAAAATTGTAATAATCATGTTTTTAAAGAAAAACGTTAAAGCCTGAAATGGAGTAGCAATTCCGCGTTTTTTTACTACTTCATTTTTTGAATAACTTATCGCACCTGACTCACATATTAATCCAATGGACATCCATATTATATAATTAAAACCAATTGAAGCAGGATAATCAGTTACACCTACTTCTTTACAAGTTTTATCAAGTGGACAGGCCACTGACATTTTTTTAGTAGAATCTCTCCACTTTTTTGTGAAAATTGCTCTACTAATGAATTTTCGAAGTCCACTAAAAAATAAATCTATAAATAAAATAAACATTCCTATACCAAAGAAAATTAAAGGTGCTCTATTCTCAACTAAAACTGTACCTTCAAGAGAATATGTTCTCCAATATAAAATAAATGGGTATATAATAAATACGAACCATCCTAATAAAATAACTATTCTGTTCATCATACTAGTTCCCTCTGCTTTATAATCCTGAAAGTCGTCACCTTTACTAACATTTTCACTTTCTAATTGTTCGGCTTTTTCATATGTAGACCTTAGCTCCTTGTGAACTGCCTTACAATTTCTATCCTTATCTTCATTACCAGAATCACAAGTTCCATGATTCCCTCTCGCCGGATTACAATTCTCTTCTCTGTATTCTAGTTCTTGTTTATCTGGCATATGCCAGTTACATTGGTGTCTTTCTTCTTTATTATAATCTTTGGAATATCTTTCTTTTGTATATATTCTGTAAGCAAATATTGCCCAAAACACAAAAAGAATCGCATTGATTAAACTTTGTTGTTTTGATAAAAATAAATATTCAAAAAATGAATAAATCTCTTTAAATAAATAGAATGTATAATTTGAACTAATATAATGTGAGAATATAAATGTACCAACTGAAAAAACAACAGTTATAATCGTATTAGTTATAGAACTAAGAGGCCCAAGCATAAAATGATGAACACCTGATGTATACATACCAATAATAGAACATAACCACACATGAGCAAAATATTTATTCCAATTATTACCTAAATATGTTTGTATTGCGTAGTTATTTACAAAATCTATAAGTGGCAGAACAAAAATCAAAATACTTAATAAAAAATATGATATCCATACATTACCGTAGTCCTCTTCCTGTTCCGGTTGCGGTGGCGGTTGCTGTTGCTGGTCTTGTGCTGCGCCTCCCTCTTTTTTTTTACATATAAAATTACTATTTTCATCATCTTCATTTTGTTGTTTACATTCATAGCTATCATCCTCACATGAGGTGGTATCGTTTGCATTACTACATAATTTAATACACCTTCCGTTTATACACGTATATCCATCTTTACACGGTTTATCATCATTACATACATAAGTACATACTTTATTAATACAATCCTGAAACTTTGGTTCATCACAATCTTCAGGCACTTCGCAGTATGATTTTTTAGTAGTCCGTGTCTTTGTGGCAGATTTTGTTAATCCCCAAGTAACTAATGCTGCACAAATCGTCCAAACAATAAATAAAAAAGTTCCTAATATAGTCATTGTAACTTAATATATAATATAAAATCATATTTATTTTATATTATATATTAATTTGTATTCTATATATTATTTAACATTTCATAGCAAGTGTCATTGGTAGAGCAAGTAATATTAATGCAATAAAATAACCAGGAACATATTTAACACCATCAACTAAATCTGCGACCCAGTCTCCAAGAAATCCAGAAACAATAATAAGTGCTTTATCAATAAAGATTAATGGGATTTTTAAAAATGGAACGAATTCAATAGCATAAGATCCAATAGTAGCTAAGATAGGAGCTGCGAATGAAAATCCAATAATTCTACTTGCTTTTGAACCCTTGACTCCACATTTAGAACTATACCACCAAATATTAGTAAGCATTTGTAAAATATAAATGAAAATAACTGTTAAAAACGGAATAATAACCATATCTAATGGCCATGGTACCCAGAGACCATAATTAATCTCAACATAGTCTAAGAATTTAGTAACACCATATGGACAAATAATTACACCAACTAAATGAACAACCATTCTAAGGGCAAACTCTATAAAAGTGCCAAATTTTGTTCCTAAAAACAGTTGTAATATTTTACGTATTATAACAAATGGCAAGGCAAGTAACATAAATATTAAACCAAAGAACATACTTAAAATTATATACAATATAGATAGAAATTTATCGTGACCTATATTATCTTCTTTGACATTCTAGAAAACCAATTGTACCAGACTCTCTAATTTCTCTCTTTTCACATTCACTAGAAATTTCACAAAATAATTCTATTACTTTTTGTTTTATATTTTCAACAGTAAAACCAAACTTTTCCATATTTTCAGAACCAGGTGCTGATGCACCAAATGTATTCATACCAATAGTATAATGGGCGTATTTTGACCAACCAAAAACAGAGGATGCTTCTATCGAAATAATTGGAATACCTATTGGTAAAATTGTTCGTCGGTAATCTAATGATTGTTTATCAAATATATCAAGAGATGGACAAGAAACTACTCTAACATTTAATCCTCTTTTTTCTAATTGATATGTTGATTCTATAACTAAACCAACTTCTGAACCAGACGCGATCAATACTAAATCAGGTAAACAATTTTTTGTTTGTTGTAAAATATATGCTCCTTTAAGTGCTTTTATATTACAAGATTTTTCAATAACAGGAACATTTTGTCTTGATAAAACAATAACAACTGGACCATCTCTTTTTTCAATAGCATATTCATAACTTGCTATAACTTCCTTTATATCTGCTGGTCTAAATGTAATTAAATTTGGAGTTGCTCTTAATAAAGGTAACACTTCGATTGGTTGATGAGTAGGACCATCTTCACCTAAAGCAATTGAATCATGAGTCATTATAAAAATTTGTTGAGCTTTAGATAATGCACCTACACGAACTGCCCCCCAAGCATATGTTATAAAATTTAAGAAAGTTGCTGAAAATGGTATTAATCCTCCATAATAAGAAATACCATTACAAATTGAGATCATACCATGTTCTCTTACACCAAATCTAAAATATCTACCTTCATAACTATTCGGTTGAAAATCAACTGTATCGAATTTAGTTTTACAAGATGGAGTTAAATCGGCACAACCACCGACTAATTCAGGAATATTTTTTGTTATCATTCTTAAAACTTTCCCTGACAAAACTCTAGTTGATGTTTTAGTTGGATTCTTCATTAATTCTGTTAATCCTGTTTTCCAATTATTTGGTAAAATATTATCTATAAATATTCTCTTATATTCTGAAGCTTCTTCTGGATAAACATCGCAATATCTATTAAATAATTTTTTCCATTCATTATATGATTTATTTCCTTTCTTTATTACATTAGAATAAAATTGAGTTACATCTTCTGGAACATAAAATTTTTTTTCTGGATCCATATCTAATGCTTTTTTAGTAGCACGAACACCATCTTCACCTAAAGGTGAGCCATGTGCTTTTTCTGAATTTTCAAGTGGTGACTTATAACCAATATAAGTTTTTAAACAAATAATTGTTGGTTTATCACTATTACACGCTATTCTTAACGAATGTTCTATTGCTTCTAAATCAGTATTTCCATCTTCAATTACTAAAGTATTCCAGCCACACGATTTAAAACGCATTGGAATGTTTTCTGAAAATGATAATGAAGTTTTACCATCAATTGTAATTTCATTATCATCATAAATAACAATTAAATTTTTTAATTTTAAATGACCTGCTAAAGAACACGCTTCTGATGATACACCTTCTTGTAAACAACCATCTCCACAAAATACAAAAGTCTTAGAATCCGCAATTGGAAATTCATCTCTATTAAAACGAGCAGCAATATGTTCTTGAGCGAACGCCATTCCAACAGCATTAGCAATACCTTGTCCTAAAGGACCAGTCGTTGCTTCAACACCATCTGTAACATGAATCTCTGGATGACCTGGAGTATTACTACCAGATTGTCTAAAATTTTTTAAATCATTTAATGAAACTTTATATCCACATAAATGTAACATTGAATATAATAATGAACATCCATGACCGTTTGATAATACAAAACGATCTCTTGATGACCATTTACTATTTTGAGATGAGAATTTTAAAATTCTCGAAAATAATACATGAATCACTGGGGCCATACCTAATGGCATACCGGGATGTCCTGATTTGGCTTTTTGAACCATATCAATTGAAAGACATCTCAAAGTATTTATACACAACTTGTCTTCATTTTTCATAATATTTATATAATACATTGTATCATAGAAATGTTTAAATACATTTATAATTAAAAATGAATTGATAAAATATATTATAAATATATAAAATTGTTATGGACAATTATATTAATAAATATATTATTTCAAATAATACTGAATTACTTAAAAAATTAGATAAAGCATCAATCGATATGATATATTTTGATCCGCCATATAATACTGGAAGAGATTTTAGTGATTATAAAGACAAATATGGAAAAGATGAATATATTACAATGATTACTAACGTAATTAAAGAATGTTATAGAATATTAAATAAACAAGGTAATATTATTATTCATGTTGAGTCCCGTATATCTCACTTTATTCGCAATATATTAGATGATGTATTTGGACATAAAAAATACAAAAATACAATTATCTGGAAAACGGGCGGAAATGCAAAAAATAAATACCAACTTGGAAGAATGCATGATGTTATTATTGTATATGGTAAATCTGGCAAAAATAAAACTAAATTCAATTCTCTATATATACCATATGATGATACTTATCGTAAAAAAAATTCTGTAAAAATGTGTCAAATACATAAAAAAGAATATGTTACAACCGCCGCTCATAATTCACAAGCAAATGTAAATCCTAGACCAAATTTAAGATATGAATGGAAAGGAAATACCAAACAATGGTATTGGACTAAAGAAAGAATGGAAAAACTAGATGCTGATAATAGATTACAATACAATAAGAAAAATATTCCACGAATTAAAAGATTTTTAAATGAAATGGATGGAATTCCAATAACAGATTTGTGGACAGATATTTCAAATGTTCAGGCAAAAGAAAAATTAAACTATGCAACCCAAAAACCAATTCAATTATTAGATAGAATAATAAAACTTTATAGTAATGAAAATGATTTATTATTAGATCCATTTGCTGGTTCAGGAACATTAGGAAGAAGTGCTATTAAAAATAATAGACAATATATTCTAATTGATGAAAATCAAAAGGGTAAGGAAATTTTTGAAAAATCAATTTCTAAAATAGATTAAATATCGAACATTTTTAATATCATCTCTTGGGCTTTATTATAACTTTTACATTCATAAGCAACTCTTACTTCATAACCATTTTCATCTAAATTAATACTACCATCTTCTTCATTAATAGTAATTTTTTCTCTTTTTATATCAAATAATTTATTATCTTCAAAATATAAAGAAGTTAAAACATCATGAATTATTACTTTTTTATCATATGGTGAACATTCATTATAATTAACATTTTGATTGAAAATTTTAGTAATTATTTCCTCATAAAATTTTTGATGTTTATGACCTTTTATTTTATCTAATAAATTTTGAATACAAAATTTTAATTTATGTGTAACATCTAATGGAAAAATTATCATATTATCATATTTTATTACATTCTTTGTTGATTCTGGATTTATCCAAAAATTATATTCACTTTTTGGTGTAATATTTCCTGAAACTTTTACTGCTCCCCCCATTATTATGATTTCTTTTGCTTTTTTTAAAATTCCTGGTTGCATTTTCTCACATAAATCTAAATTAGTTAATGGACCTATTGCAATAATTGTTAAATCATCTATTTCATTTAAACACTTCAATAAAAATTCTTCTGAAGTGCCTGGACTTGAATAAATTTTATTACAGATATTTGTTAATTTACCATAATGACCATCATTTCCATAAAATAAAGAACATTTTTCATCAAAAATTGATGAAATTGGAGAATTATAAATTGGAATATTTGGACTATTAAATAATTTATTAACTACTTTATTTGCTGTCTGAAAAGAATTATTTGCTGGGATATTTCCACACCCTGTTGTAATACCTAATATATTACATTTATTCTGTTTATATAATGATAACATATTACCAATACAAAATGTATCATCTGATCCAGAATCTGTATCTATTATAACTTTTGGAGAAATCATTCTTAAACGGTTTTGTAATATTTTTGATTTTTTTGTTAATTTTGATACGTGTATCCACATATATATATATAATTAATTATACTCAAAAAACTTAAATCATTTTTTTAATATTCCTTTATATTAATAGATAATGTTTAAACAAAACTTTTTACCAAATTCATCAAAATGTATAGATAAATCTAAAAACATTAAAGAATTATTAATAAACCAAAAATTAAAAATATCTAAAATGAATAATAAAACAAAAAATTTTTATAAAAATATTAATTCAAAAATAACTACAATTTATTTAAATATATTAAATAATAATAAAAATTTTAAGGTTCAAACATGTCAACCGAATTCATCACCTGAATTATATTCTATGTTTTTAGATACTAATACTGCTAAAACTATTAATAAAAATATGTGTCTAACACAACCAAATGATGCTATTAAAATTTATTCTAATAATGAACAAATTGTTAAAACCGTATATATGAGAACATTATTAATGGAAAATGTTTTTAATAAAAAAGTTACTGATTTAACAATCTCTTTTACAAAACAATTAAGACAATTACCTGATTATAAAATTCAAATGAAACCTAAAAATATTAATGGAGGATGGACATATTTCACTCCAACTGAAACTGGTGTTGTTGTATATCGTGAAGAAGAATATGCTAAAGTATTACTTCACGAATTAATTCATTCATTTAAATATGAAATATCACCACAAGCATCTGATGTATATGAATCTAAAATTAAACATATTATTGAATATGATTCTGAAAGAAAATTAATTAATGAAACCTTCGTTGAATTAAGCGCAAATATATTAAATTCAATTCTTTTACCAATTGAAGCACAACAAAAAAATTTCTTTGAAATATTTGAATATGAGAGATATTGGTCTTTATACCAAGCTGCTAAATTAATCGTCCATTATGGATTTGATAGTTTTTCTAAATTTTTAAAATACAAACAATGTTTATATGTTTCCAATCAACAAACATGTAATAATAAATGTTCCAGCATTCAAAATGGACAATGTGTTCTTCAAAGTGACCATCCTGTTGTTACTGAAAGTACTAATTTTGTTTCATATATTATTAATAGAGCAATCGCAATGTATTCAATTAATGAATATACTGATATATTAAAAAATATTCTAAATAAACAAAATAATGATATTTCTTACTTATTTTATATTAATGAAAATCAAGATAGTATGAAGTTTGTTAATCTGATTCTTAATGGATATACAAAAAAAGAATTTGTTAAAATTATGAATTTCTTAATTAAATATATTAAAAAAAATGAATTTAAACAAATGTATTCTCAAACTGAATTTAGTGTTTATAATACAACTAGAATGACTAGTAGTGAATTACAAATTTAAAGAATTAAAACTATAATTAATTAATATGGAACTATTTAATTTATCTAAACAATATAACTTTTATAAGGAATACCATAAAAATAAAATTAATGTTTTAATACACGTTTTTTGTATTCCTATTATTATGTGGACTATTTCTGTTTTCTTAACACATTTTAGTACTAATATATTTTACAATCCCGCATTTTACTTAACTAATATTTATAGTGCTTATTATCTAATACTTGATAAAGAATTAGGAAAAATTATGACTATGGTTTTTTATTTTTGTTGGATTACATCATATCATTTTTACTGGTATATTTCTAATTCTATCTATTATGCAACAATATTACATATTTTATCTTGGATCGCACAATTTGGAGGACATTTTTATTTTGAAGGAAATAAACCCGCATTAACTGATAGTTTGCTACAAGCATTTTTAGTCGCACCAATATTCGTGTTGATTGATATAAAACATTTATTTAAAAATAATACTCATTAAAATCGATTATTCATTCATCTACAATTATTACTGATTGATTGATTGATTGATTAACCATGACTGATTTTAATTTTATTAAGTATAGTGATATTGCTAATCGTCCAAATACTTCTGAAGATCCTCTAATTCCTAAGGAATTTCAAGAGAAATATAAAGAAGCACTAAAACGATCAAAAAATTCTACTGTACGAAAATATGTTACTACAGCCAAAGGAAAAATTAAGGAAATTAAAAATTCAAGACTAATTAGTCTTGAAATTAAAACTACAATCAAACCTTTTACTTTAATTGAAACTTATTGTTAATATTTTGTTTATTTTATTTATTTAATTTATTTAATTTAAATAAATAAAAACCAGTCCCTAATTAATCTCTATTTAATAAACATTATAAGAAATTAATTGTTGTCGTAGTAACTAGAAAACGACTTTTTGTTTTAATTCCATATTTGCGACAAAGTTTACTTTGGTGCTTTTCTTCTGACCATTCTTTTTTATTCTTTGACATATTTTGTTTAACATTAAAGAAAGACTGTTGTTTTTCTTCTTTTTCTTCCATAGACAAAGAATAATGGCGAATTTGAGATAGATTATTTCTAAATTTAACCCGTTTAGTAAACTTCATTGACATGAACGCATCTGTATATGAACCCAAAAGAGTTCTCATAAAATTAATATCATTCATAACTAAAAATTAGTATATATTTTTTAAATATCAATACAATCAATTTTAATTTATTCTATTTCATCTTCATCTTCTTCATTATCTTCTATATCTATAATAATATCTAAATTTTCAAATACATCAAATTTACATAGAGGACATACTGCTTTTTCTAGTAACCACTTTTCAATACATTTTTTATGAAATACATGACAACACTCTATTCTACTTACTTTACTTCTATTCTTAAATTCATCTAAACATATACAACATTCATCACCAATATGAGGATCATTTTTTCCTAATTTATAACTTGTTGTTCGTGTTCTAATTATATTTAATGCTTCACGTTGAATATTACGATTGAATATTTCTAACATAATCGTATCTCTATTATCTTCTATTTGCCTTCTTCTTTCTTCACGTCTTTCTTCTCGAATTCTTCTCAGACGACTTGTATCTAGACAAAGCCATGATAAAACCATTGTAACTATTCCTAATATTGAAAATAAACGAATTGTTTCATTACGAGTATAATCTGCTATAACAATACATATTAATAGTCCTAAACCTCGACAAATATTTATTGCTGTTAAACGATCACAGTGAATAACACACATGATTTTATTTATAATTTACATAACTTTGATAAAATTCAATTTTATTTACCAATCTAAATCTTTATTAGAACAACCAAGATTACTCCCACAAGATATCTGTTCTGTTTTTACAACTGCTTGTCTAACTAATTCTGAAAAACCTTTATCTTTAAATCGAGAGTATAAACCAATTACACCACCATTTTCATAAATAGTTTCTTCTATTGCTGTCATACTAAAACTATATTGATTCTCTCCTACAATAACTACTCTTTTTCCAACATCAACTGAAATTTCACAATCTTCTGTTAAATTATTATAAAACTGCTCGTCTTTTATAATTATTCCGAACATATTCAATGTAAGAAGATTTCTGTAAAAAATAAAACTAAATGATTTAGCAATAATACATTTAATTCCTGCTATTTTTAGACAAGTCACGGCTTCCTCTCTACTAGATCCCGACCCGAAGCCTTCACCTGCGACTACGATATTATTACCAAATTTAAGTTTATCTAAAAATTCTGGACGATAATAACTAAAACTTTTTTTTGCTAATTCTTGACCTCGTAATACGATGAATGGAGCTGGAATTATTATATCCGTGTCGACATTATCTCCAAATATTTGAGGTCTCCCTGTTATAATTTCGTTATTAATCTCTTTATTTTCATCTACATCCATATTTCCTTCTTCATCATCTTGTTCTATTACTGGATTTGGTTCAATTATATTGATATTTGGTAATCGAGATGGATGTGTTAGATAGTTATATAACACCTGATCTACATATTTCATATATTTATCATATTTCATTATTTCCATATTGAAAGATGAAGCAGCAACTGTACAAGCAGATGCTAAATTACAGATTCCTCCCTTCCCGATTCTATTACGGAAATTTCTGTTTTGACTACTCAACCAAACCTCACCTGGTGCAGCTTTTTGATGACTAATTCCCAAACACATAGAACAACCTGGAGCATCAATACGGAATCCGGCTCGTTTATAAATATCAAGAATACCAATTTCTTCTAAATATTTTGACATTATTACAGAACCAGGTGTTAATATTCTATGATATTCATTCCCTTGAAGAGATGCTCTTGATTTTGGTTTACATGAATATTTTTTCATCATCACATCCAATAACAATCCTGCTAAAATTATTTCGTTCTGTGTAGTTGTACAGCTGCCAATAAAAACACCGTCTAATTTCTTGATAGTTTCGCATACAACTTTACCATCATCGACAATCGGTTCATAAAGTTTTGGATCAGAAATTAAATAACAATCATCTGGATTCGGATATTTAGCAACTAATGGTTGAACTCTTCGTAAATCAACTGTATATTTTCCAGCATATTGGGCATTTTCATCTGCTCTAAAATAATATGGCACTTCATCCGTTCTACTTTTTCTTTTAGAAATAAATTCTTGTGTATATTCATCTCCAGGAAAAACAGCGGCAATAGCACCAAATTCGGTTCCCATATTAGCAATAGCAAAACGACAATCAATTGTAAGACAATCAATATTTCCAGCAAATTCAACAACTCTTTGTAAAGCAATCGTATTTCTTCCAAATTTTTTTAAAATATGTAGGATCACATCTTTTCCAACCAATCCAAACGATAATTCACCAATAAATTTAATTTGAATTACTTCAGGTACTTTTAACCATGTTTTCCCCGTAATGAGAGGCATACACGTATCTGAAGCACCCATGCCCATGGCCAAACTTCCCATGCAACCGTGAGCACATGAATGACTATCAGCCCCTATAATTATCGAGCCAGGCATACAACGCTGTCGATAAAATTCGGTATGAAGAATACTTTGATTCGGTTTCCAATAATCCTTAACATTAAATTCTTTAGAAAAATCATCGCAAACTCTGATTCTTTTACGGACTTTTTCCTCGTGATAATTAGCGGGGTCGACCGAATGGTCTACGGCTAAAAAAAATCTATCGTCTCTCCATAATTTTGTTACACCCAATTGCCGGATTGTTTGCTCGATGCTAACTTGTGTAATTTCCGACGCTAATGTACGAGCAACTTTAACTACAACAATATCTCCACATTTAATAAATGGTCGCTTTAAACCAACCGCATTATGACAAATTATTTTTTCGATTAAATTCATTATTATATATTATTATTATTAATTGTTTATATAATAATTAATTGTATTTATCTCAATTGTAAAAACCCTTTTAATCAAATAAAGGACATAAGAATTGAATTATAAATTATTATAATAAATAATGCCAAAACTTTGTGAATTTGAAAACTGTAGAAAACAAGCCAGTTATGGTTATTTTTATCAAAAACCACAACGATGTAAAGACCATAAAGAAGACCGAAAACCACAATATAGTATTTGTCGTTGTGGAAATACACGTCCAATTTATGGATTACCAACTGATAAACGACCTAGTTACTGTATTAAATGTAAAAACGATAACATGATAAATATTTCTACAAAGAAATGTCTAGAAAATAAATGTATTAAACAACCTAGTTTTAACTTCAAAGGTAAAAAAATAGGACTATATTGTAAAAATCACGCTAAAGAAAATATGATATATATTACATATAATGGATGCCGAGAAAATAAGTGTACTAAACAACCATCTTTTAACTTTGAAAATGAAAAAGTAGGGTTATATTGTAAAAATCACGCTAAAGAAAATATGATATGTGTTACAAGTAAAAAATGTAAAGAAATCGGTTGTGATAAACAACCTAGTTTTAACTTCAAAGGTGAAAAAATAAGACTATATTGTAAAAATCATGCTAAAGAAAATATGATATATGTTGCAAGTAAAAAATGTAAAGAAATCGGTTGTAAAATAATACCAAATTTTAATTTTGAAGGCGAAAAAAAAGGGATATATTGTTCAAAACACGCTAAAGAAAATATGATATGCGTTACAACTAAAAAATGTTATGAAACCGGTTGTAAAATAATACCAAATTTTAATTTTGAAGGTGAAAAAAATGGATTGTATTGTAAAAATCATTCTAAAGAAAATATGATATGTATTACAAGTAAAAAATGTAAAGAAATCGGTTGTGATAAACAACCAAATTTTAATTTTGAAGGCGAAAAAAAAGGGATATATTGTTCAAAACACGCTAAAGAAAATATGATATGCGTTACAACTAAAAAATGTTATGAAATCGGTTGTAAAAAAATACCAAATTTTAATTATAAGGGACAAAAAATAGGACTATATTGTAAAAATCACGCTAAAGAAAATATGATAGACGTCAAGCATAAAAAATGTAAGAATTGTGCTGATTGGCCAGATGCTCAATTATCCAACAAAAAATACAAAAACTATTGTGCGAGATGTTTTCAAAGATTATTTCCAACTGATCCATTAACATTCCAGATTAAATCTAAAACGAAAGAAATTGCTGTGAGAGATTATATCAATACTATATTTGATGGTTTTCAACATGATAAATGTTTATTTACTGGTGGTTGTAATTGTCCTCATAGAAGAAGAATAGACCACCGAAAATTAATAGGAAATACATTGCTTTGTATAGAAACAGACGAGAATCAACACAAAAGATACGACAAACAAGATGAAAATGATAGATATGAAGATTTATATATGGTATTTTCAGGAAAATGGATATTTATTAGGTTCAATCCTGATAAATATACAAATAAAAAGGGTGTTAGAAAAAATCCAACAATTGCTAGACGATTAGTCAAATTAAAAAAAGAAATAGAAAAACAAATAAAACGAATTGAAAATGAAGAAAATAAAGAATTAGTTGAAATTAGTTATTTATATTATGATGAATTTGATTAAGAATACCTCAAAATATAATATTAAAGTGGTGTATATGGATTATCTAAATTTAATTTTACTCTAATAATTGTAAAATTACCATCATAATTCAAAGATTGAAATATTTTATATTTTTCTTTATTATCATTACTATAAACAGTAAATCCTGATTCATCTTTATTTTTACTATCACTATCACATTCATCACATTCATCACATTCATCACATTCAGATTCATCACATTCAGGTTCATATCTCTGACATGGTGAATCACATACTTTAATTAATAAGTTCTTTAATTCTTTAAGTTCCAAACAAGGGCTTTCAAGTAATTCTTCATCACTAGATTCATTCATTATAACTATTTTTTTCTTCCTTTTATAAAAATTCATATATTTTGGGTTATATAAATTATTGGTTAATCTATAAACCTGTCTATTTTTTACATATAAATAATCATCTATTTGTTTATCTTTCGGAAATAGTTTTCCTATATAAAAATAAACTTCAATATAACTCAATGATTGATTATCCTTTTTATATAATTTATCTTTTAAATGTTTTTTATTTTTTTGTAAAAAACATAAATTTTTTTTTCTACGAAATGGTCTGCTTATTAAAATAGATTCATATGGTATTATGCGATATGCCCC
>Ga0207987_1000145_pt1 | contig 22356 bp, 21 predicted proteins | sample ETNtaG_19_FD_185768 | JGI IMG/M metagenome (GOLD analysis project Ga0207987, IMG submission 185768) | Marine microbial and viral communities from oxygen minimum zone, Eastern Pacific Ocean - ETNP201302PF86A (SPAdes) (version 2) | ecosystem: Environmental > Aquatic > Marine > Oceanic ...
TGACTATTTCGTCTAAATCGTCGGTAATGGCATCAAGACTCTGAATAGACTGCGGCGACGGCGAAGAAGTTGTTATTTCTTCCTCAAGATCATCCTCGTCTTCGTCATCTTCTTCACCTAGGCCACCCATCATTTCGATTTGCTCAATTTCATTTAACAAATCGTCGGTGATTTTATCAATTTCTTTATTTTGCTGATTAATCTCGTCGTCGAGCTTGCTCAACATATCCTCATTGATAAGGTCATCATTGCTGTCTAGCTCATCAGTAAGACCTGCATCAACGCCGTGCTCTTCTAGCAAATCGTCAATACTGATTTCAGGCTTATCGTCCTCATCTTCTACGGTTGGCAAAGGTGAAACACTTTCTGTTTCTTCGTCAGCGTCAGATAAATCATCAACCGAGCTGGCAAGCAACGCGTCGATATCGTCTTCATCAACATTGTCAGATTCAGCGGTACCGTTGACCTCAGCCAGTATGTCGTCAGGGTCTATGTCGCCCGACTCATCTAGCTCATCACTCTCAAGTTCTGCCGCGTCTTGGCTTTGCACATCATCAAGCAAGTCATCAATGTCAAAATCATCGTCATCTGTCGATGCAGCCTCGTCAGCAACTTCCGTCTCTGGCTCGCTTTCATCGGCAGAATCTTCATCAAAGATGTCGTCATCCCCTGACAGGTCGAAGCCTTCAAGGTCGTCAGTGTCGTTTTCGTTTAATACTTTATCTGACAGGTCATCGTCATCGAACAGGCTATCTAGTTCACTTTGATCAAGCTCATCATCACCAGCTTCAAACAAGTCATCACTACCATCGTCTGGCACCAACATGTCGTCTTCAAGGTCGGCGAAGGTTTCTAGTTCGTCATCTAGGCTTTCTTCTAAATCTGATGTAAGTACGTCATCAAGTAGGTCGTCGTCATTGAACAAGTCATCATCTGACAACTCTGCTTTATCATCAAAGTCAGGGGCCAGTGCACTTGAAAGATCGCCAATGTCAGAATCAGGTACCGGCACTTCATCGTTATCGGCTGTAATCGTAGGTCCAGCCGCAGGCGCTTCGTCAGGCTTACTATTACGTTTTAGCAGCCACAGGATAAGGCCACCTACTAACAATAGTGACAGAATTGCAGAACCTATAATTAGACTCAGTGGGCTGGTAAGTGCGCTTAAAAAAGAAGACTGCTTTTCTGCTTCGCGCTGCGCTTGCTCGGCCTTGATCATGTCGAGCAATTCTTGCTGAAGCGCCACTTGCATATCAAGCTGGCTCTTAACATCACCTTCCACTTGTCCACGCAAGGTTTCTAGCTCGCCATTAACAGCCTCAACACGCTCGTACAAACGTCTGTTTTCGTTAAGAATCGCTTCAACATTTTCCAGTGAGGCTGCAAACTGCATACGCAGTTCGTCAAATTGTCGGGTTTGCTCCTGATCCAAGCGAGTGATTTTCTGCTCAATATCAGTTTGGGTTTGCGTTAAGTCTTGTTGATTGACTAAAGGCGATGCAGGCTTGATATTTCTTACGCTACTGCCGGGCTTATTAAGCAATTCAGCAAATGCTCTATCATCCTGCTCAGCGCGCATTTGGGCTTTTTGCTTATCAATTCTGGCAATATAGCGCTCTGATGGTAGCTTTAATACCGCACCATCAACTAATAAATTTAAATTGCCGTTTTCAAATGCGTTTGGATTGAGCTCGTAAATGGCGGTCATAACCTGATATACGCTCAGGTTATTGTTTTGGCGATAGCGCTCAGCAATACGCCATAAGGTATCGTTGGTGTCGATGGGCCCATATTCCAGGCCTGAATACTGATCAGTTGCGTCTTTGGGACCTTTTAAGAAGGTAGCGCGTTCTTGTGCATCAACAGTGATAATAGGGCCAGACAAACAAAGTGTTAGTAAAAGTAAGCCCGTCAAATGCAATTTCATAGCAGTCCTATATGCCCTCAAGCGTCTTTACCACCCGAGACGTATGGGCGGATTTTCTAGCCAATCAGTACGGAAGAAAATATTGGCTTTTATTTTTATTCTTAAGCCACCTTGAAACCATTAATAATCAAGCCAGCGTTTTACAGTCTTTTTGAACTTAGCAGTAAGATTTATTTGCGCTTTATAGAGTTCTTACCCTTCGCCTAAGTATCTGACTGAGTATTGTTTTTAACGTTGTTCTATTCCTAACTTTACAAACTATAAACCAGTTATTAAGGGTGATCTAGTTAGACAGTAGTATTGAAGCGCTCTAATGCTCAAATTTTCGCTAAAAACCGTCATTCAGTAGCTTAGAGTGCTGTCTTTCTATCCCGTTGAATAGTGCCGCTTCATTGCAACAGGTAATGCCCCTTTCATTGCGTATCGGCAAGCACAGAAAAATGTTTACCTTTTCCTGTGCTTATCCGATTAATCAGAGGCTGTGTCTCTGTAGAATACTTATAAGTAGTCGCGAATAAGTGTCTCAGCAATTTGAATGCTGTTTGTCGCTGCACCTTTGCGAATGTTGTCTGACACCACCCACAAATTTAAACCACAAGGGTGAGTAATATCATTCCTGATACGCCCTACATGCACAATGTCGTTGCCGCTAGCACTGCTTACTTGCGTTGGGAATTGCTCATTGCCGTCGTAAACTGTTACGCCTGGCGCATCGGCTAAAAGCTCTTTAACATGCTGCGCATCTATTGGCGAACGCGTTTCAAGGTGAATAGCTTCAGCATGCCCGTAGAAAACCGGTACACGCACAGCCGTCGCATTTACCAAAATACTCTGATCGCCCATAATTTTTTGGGTTTCCCACAGCATTTTCATTTCTTCTTTGGTGTAGTCGTTGTCTTGGAATACGTCGATTTGAGGGATAACGTTAAAGGCAATTTGACGACTAAACGACTCTGGCTTTACTTCACGTGCGTTTAGCAAACCTGCGGTTTGTTTAGCCAGCTCTTCCATGGCTTCTTTACCGGCACCAGAAACTGACTGGTATGTGCATACATTAATACGGTCAATACCAACCGCGTCTTGAATAGGTTTAAGTGCAACCAACATTTGAATGGTTGAGCAATTTGGGTTCGCAATAATATTTCTATTGCGAAACTCTGCCAGTGCATGGGCGTTAACTTCTGGCACCACAAGTGGGATATCTGGCTCGTAACGAAACTCTGAAGTATTGTCGATTACAATGCAGCCTTCCTCTGCCGCTAACGGCGCAAATTTTGCAGAAATGCTGCCACCGGCTGAGAAAAAGCCAAATTGCACTAATGACCAGTCGAAATCATCAGCATCTAATACTTCAATGTCTTCGCCTTTAAACGACACGGTACTACCTGCTGAACGTTTACTGGCAAGCGGATACAAACGGTTTACCGGAAAGTCTCGCTCTTCTAATAGTTCAATCATGGTTTGGCCCACTAAACCTGTGGCGCCAAGTACCGCTACGTCAAACGCTTGCGACATAATGCTTTATGCTCCTAATATTAAAATAACTAAACCAGACTTACGTGAAAGCCCAGTTTGGTGAATGTGTCTTGGATTTGCTTACTGGTGTTTTTTGGCAAGTGTAACGCATAGGCGCTGCACTCGCGACGCACTCTGTATTGCTTGCGCAATGTAGAGAACGTATTTGCTATGTGTGTCTCTGGCGTTTCATTATGGCCTGACGCAAACGCGTTTCGCGTTATCTCATCGTCAATAGCTACATCATACACATTGTGGAATACGGCAATGAGATCATCAACAGACAACCGCGTTGCCTCTGGCGAATTTAACGCAGCTTTGATCGGGTTAGTTTTCTCTAAAAAATCGCCAAGCACTTTGTCTGGGGCTTTGCCCACTACGTCACAAATTTGCTCGTAAATCATTTGCGTACCGCGCACTTTGCCTTCTACAGAGTGCCCCGCGATATGTGGTGTAACGAACCAAACATAGTCAAATAATGCTGTATTTATGGCAGGCTCATTGTCGAATACGTCGAGTACCACCGTTGGCGATTTTTCCCCTTGAAGTACGCTAAGTAGTGCCACTTCATCAATAACCTCACCCCGGCATGCATTTATAAGCAACTGGTTTGACGTTAATCCTTTCAGAAACGCCTTGTCTATCATCTGATATGTAGGATATTCGCCGCCGTTAATGAAAGGCACGTGAAGCGAGATAACATCGCACTTTGCTATTTGCGCTAAGTCTACAAATGACTGACCGTTATGATCCTTTTTACCAAATTTCGCTAGCGCTTGCTGTAGCGGTGGGTCATACAGACAGTGTTTAACGCCAATTGCCGTTAAAATTCTTGATAATGCAGTTCCCACATTACCAGCACCTATTATTCCCACTGTCGCATTATATAAATCGAGCTTTTGGGCTTTTTGCGCGTGCAGCAAAACACTCAACACGTATTCGGCAACCGCTACGGCATTACAGCCTGCTGCACTGCTATGCATAATACCCACGCTATCTAAATGCGTTTTATCTAGATGATTGGTCCCCGCCGTTGCCGTAGTAACAAACTTGAGCTTGCTAGCGCTGGTCAGCAGTTCAGGGGTAACCTTGGTGGTAGAACGCAACGCAAGAATATCTACATCGCGCAGCATTTCAGGCACAAGAGATTGCCATGCATAGGTTTCAACCTCACCTACGCTATTAAGGTAATCGGTGCCAAACGGAATGGTATCTTCAAGAAGTATTTTCATGACGCTAAGTGTACCTTAACTTAGGCTTTTAGTAACCCAGCGCCCTTGATTTATCTTATCGGTGATTCGTTTAATTTACGTCATTTTGATGCACGTTTGGCGGCAGCATTTAAGAGACGGCGGAAGTTCATACTATCTTTTAAAACGGGATCGCTTAAAGCAAAGCCTTAAGCTCTCGTTTTTTGTCCACATCATCCTTTGCGATCGTGGTATTGGATAACGTTAACTTTAAATAGTTACTTGTCGTAACCAGGGAAACGGCGCTCAACGCGTCGTTTAATACCCGGCCAAGCTAACGAGCCACCAGCCTGCCGTGTGACCTGATCGGCCTGTGTACGAATGCCATCTAGAATTGCCGAATGAATTGGAATAAGCGGTTTGCCTGTGGCCTGCGCTTTTAACTGAATCTCACAGGCGCGCTGCATAATAAACATAAACAAGAAAGCATCTGGAATATTGTCTGCACAGGTTAAAAGCCCGTGATTGCGCAAAATCATAAATTGGGTATCGCCTAGGTCGCGAACTAGCCTTGCTTTTTCGTCTGGATTAAGCGCCACGCCTTCGTAGGCATGATAGGAAAGCGACGCCAGCGGAAAAAGCGACTGTTGCGAGTATGGCTGCAACCCTTCTTCTAAAATGGATACCGCCACACCTTCTGCTGTGTGCAAATGCAGGACACATTTTGCATCGTCTCTAGCCTCATGAACGGCGCTATGAATGGTAAAGCCTGCTGGGTTAATGTCATACTCACTTTCCATTACCTTGTTACCGTGAAGATCAACTTTAACCAAGTTTGACGCAGTAACTTCATCAAACATTAAACCGTAGGGATTAATCAAGAAATGATGGTCAGGCCCAGGAACACGAGCAGAAATGTGAGTAAAAATAAGGTCGTCCCAACCATACATAGCAACTGCGCGATAACATGCGGCTAGATCAACACGGGTTTGCCATTCTTCACTGCTAACTTTCGACTTTACTGAATCTGTCATAGCTTTACTCTTTTAACGTACAAATTAATTTCATTTGGGGCGGGAGTCCTAGGTGGAAGGCTCGATACCTTGAACATTTCAATGAAACTTCCACTTACTCTCTCTTAACGCCTACATTACGCGCAGTAATTGCTATACACTGTCGGGTATACGACAGTGTAAGAAATTTGTTAAATGGAAAAATTTAAACCTGTTCTCGCTAGCTCTACTTGGTTTAGCGCGCTTCCACCCTATTTGCAGAAAGCCATGTTCGACAAGATGCGTCTAAAACACTTAAAAGCTGGGCAGCAACTGCATGCCAAAGGTGAAGACGGTGTCGGTTTTTATGGCGTATGCGAAGGCCGTTTAAGAGTGGTTACTGTGGGGGTAGATGGTCGAGAGATGCTATTCGCGTTGCTTGGGCCCGGCACCTGGTTTGGTGAAATATCGATGTTTGACGACCTCCCTCGTACTCACGACAACTTCTGCGAGACAAATTGCACGGTGGCGATTATTCAAAAGAACGCGTTTAAAGCACTGCTTGAGCAATATCCTGAACTCTACCCGCATTTTACTCGCCTTTTATGCACGCGAGTGCGCAGCGCGTTTCAGTTTATTGACTCAAGTGCGGGTCTTAGCCTCAAGCACCAGCTTGTAAAACGGCTTTTAATGCTTACCACCAGTTACGGTCAGCATTTGCCCAAACATAACGCGATTACACTTACCCTTTCGCAAGAATCTTTAGCGCAAATGATAAATAGCAGTAGGCAAACGGTGAACCAGTTATTAGGTGAACTTCAACAAGAAGGTTTGGTTAAACGGCATTACGGGAAAATCACTATTCCCGAACCAGATACCTTGTTTAGTCGTTATCAGTTTATTTGACTTGACGCTTCAGCCACATTACTGGGTCTTTCCTTCGTATTTCAATCGCATAGATGTATAGAGTATTTCATCTGTTGATGAAGTACCCTAATGACGAAAATGCCGTCATCGACTTTTTTATAGAAGACCATGTGCCTATGAACTGGCAGTTGAAAGTAAGTCTTTCTGATATCCTCAGCTGAAGCACCGATACTAGGGTTTTCCGCCAGAATGACTAGAGCTTCGTGTAGGGCAACAAGATAGGCTTCAGCTTGAGTTACGCCATGAATATTGGCTGAATAATCGTAAATCCCGGAGATAACTTCCTCTGCTTTATTGGAGAGGGTATATTTATTCATTCTGAGGCTCGAGTTTTCTTAACTTGAATAATATCTAAAACATTCTTATCACTTTTCCCACTCAATTCACCTTCTATGAGAGCTAAGCTAATTGCCTCTCGCTCACTCTGATTGCGACGCACTAAATCGCGAATATAATCACTAGCATTAGCAAATTTGCCAGTTTTTACTTGTTCATCAATCCACGTACGCATTTCGTCAGGAAGCGACACATTTAAAGTTGCCATTGTCTATTTCCAAATGTCCACCATTTGCAAATTATGGCAAACATTGACAAAGATTGCCGATTGAGTAATGAAAGTTGGTTTAACCGATAGCTCAGAGCACTTAGTTAAACGACAAATTTAGCGTCACTCGAAACACTGCGCTTAATAAAAATTTGACATTCTGCTTCACGGACAAAACACACAATTACAATCGCTTAAGCGGCCGCTTCTGAAAACACAGGTTTTATTTAAAAAATACCAATAAAAAAGGGCGTAAACACAAGCACCCACGGTGCTCAGGTTTACGCCCTTTTGTCTTCTTTGAAACTTCTTAACTGAAGCTAAAAAAGCTTACTGGTTCAAGCGGTTTTAATTAACCGTTGTAACGCTGCATAACAAGCGTTGCGTTAGTGCCGCCGAAACCAAAGCTGTTAGACATAATTGTGTTTAACGTTGCTTCACGAGCTTGGGTAACAATATCTAGCCCTTGTGCCGCGTCGTCCAGTGTGTCGATGTTAATTGATGGCGCAATAAAGTTATTCTCCATCATCAACAAGCTGTAAATAGCTTCGTTTACACCCGCTGCACCTAGTGCGTGACCTGTCAGTGACTTAGTTGCACTAATTGGTACGCCCGCTTGGCCAAACACTTCTTGAATAGCGGCAAGTTCTTTCACGTCACCTACAGGCGTAGATGTGCCGTGGGTATTCAAGTAATCGATTGGAGCATCGATATTTTGCATTGCCATTTTCATACAGCGAATTGCGCCTTCACCCGACGGTGCAACCATGTCGAAACCATCTGATGTAGCGCCGTAACCTACAACTTCGCCGTAGATTTTTGCGCCGCGTGCAAGCGCGTGCTCAAGTTCTTCAACAACAACCATACCGCCGCCGCCAGAACTTACAAAGCCGTCGCGTGCTGCGTCATAAGTACGTGATGCAACGGCAGGATTGTCGTTATATTTAGAGCTTAGTGCCCCCATAGCGTCGAATTGGCTTGATAGTGACCAATGTAATTCTTCACCGCCACCGGCGAATACTACGTCTTGCTTACCAAGCTGAATAAGCTCTAGCGCATTACCAATACAGTGGGCACTAGTTGCACACGCAGAAGCAATTGAATAGTTCACGCCGCGAATTTTAAACGGTGTCGCTAGGCAAGCCGATACCGTAGACGCCATACAGCGGGGAACCATGTATGGACCAACACGCTTAACGCCTTTTTCGCGAAGAATATCAGCAGAAAGCACTTGGTTTTCAGAAGACGCGCCACCTGAGCCAGCAATAATACCTGTGCGCTCGTTTGAAATGTCGCTTTCTTCTAAACCAGAGTCTGCAATGGCTTGTTGCATCGCCACGTATGCGTAGCCTGCCGCATCGCCCATAAAGCGCATAGCTTTACGGTCAATATGGTCTTTCAAATCGATGTCGATGTTGCCCCAAACTTGGCTGCGAAGGCCCATTTCGGCGAACTGTTCTGAAAATGTAATTCCAGACTTACCCGCTTTAAGTGAAGCAAGTACGTCTTCTTTATTTACGCCGATGCTTGATACGATACCAAGACCGGTGATAACTGCTCTTCTCATAGTTTACCCTTTGCGTTGTTGCGGCTTATGGTAACGATTTTGAATGGTAAAGTGGTCTGCTCTGCCAATTGCCATACTCAATTTATCCAAAATTAAGCGCTGCAGTACCTGTTTCAATTCTGGGCTTATGTGTATAAACAGGTAGTTTCCCACTTCCCTTCTTTTTCGTTTTTGCCGTCTTCGTCTAAGCTTTCTTATTCGGAATAATTCCAATGTAGCACGAATGCACAGGGTCATGACCAGCGTTAATTTATACCTTCACAAAACCTTCAAAATAGCTTTAGCGGTTTCTTTTATTGACCAAAGTGAGCTCTAAGCTTGTTCTTAAATATTTTACCCGTATCTTCTCTGGGCAGAGTATCGAGTATTTGCAACATTTTAGGCCACTTGAACCGCGCCAGTTTGCCATCTAAATACCCGTGTAGCGCATCAATCGACAGCGCGTTGTCGGGTGAGCATTGAACAGCCACCACGACTTTCTCGCCATACTCAGCATCAGGCACACCGAATACCGCGCAGTCTGCAACCTCAGGCATTTCGATGATGACGCTTTCTATTTCAGCAGGAAATATATTGGCGCCACCTGAGATGATCATGTCTTTTTTTCTATCGCAAATATATAAGTAGCCATCTTCGTCCACATAACCCATATCACCTAATGTCGTGAATTCACCAACATGTAAGTCGCTTTGCGAGCCCGTAGTATTGGTATATTTGAATGGCGCGAACATGGAAAGGTGCGCATATATAACGCCAACACCACCTACTTTGCACTCCTCTTTATCGTCGCTCAGTATTTTAATCGCGGCACCGGGAATGGGCTTACCCACAGAATTTGGCTTATCTAATGCTTCTTGAGATGAAATTAGGGTCATAAAGCCTAATTCACTAGCACCATAAGATTCATAGAAAATTGGACCAAACCAGTTAATCATTGCTTCTTTCACATCGCTTGGCAGTGCGGACCCGGTTGATAAGGCAAATCGCAAGCTTGAAGTGTCGTATTTGCTTCTTATCGACTCGGGCAGTTTAAGTAGCCTCACCATCATGGTAGGAACAATATAGGCGTGAGTCAGCTTAAACCGCTCTATGTCTTGTAAAAAGCGTTCGGGGTCGAATTGAGGCTCAATGTATACATCAATATTGCCCGCTGCTAAACAGCAGAGCGTAAGCGCGTGTGGTGCACTGTGATAAAGCGGTGCCGAGACGAAAAAGCGATCACCTATTGATAGCTGCATTAACGCTTCAGACAGCCCTTTAAATATTAAATAAGGGTCTGGCCGCGTTAGGTCTTCATCTCGCTTAATACCTTTGGGTTTTCCGGTGCTGCCAGATGTGTAGGGAAACATGCCCTTAAAGCGTTTTGGCGGTTCATCGTGGCGCGTTGCGTTTGGGGCAGCTAATAGCGTATCAAGACACTGGTACTGTTCCCCAGTTTTCGCCTCTGATGCTAACAGTGAATTATCTGTTAAATGATAGCGCTCTAAAATGCTTTCCGGCGTTTTAATCGTGTATATCACTGACAAGGTGGAAACTTGTAATAAGGTTTGGCGGTCATTCTCCCCCTTTAATAAATCGCGATGAGCGAACAGCACTTTAGCGCTGCAGTCGTCTAAAATAGGCAGAAGTTCGGCAACAGGGCTGTGCCAATTAAGCAGAACATAGCGCGAACCCACATATCGGCATGCCTCAACTATTTCAAATATATCGACATGGTTTCGCATAAAAATAGCTACCACATCGTTATCGCACACACCTTGCTCAGCAAGTGCACGTGCTATGATACGTGCACGATCATCCATTTCGTCTCTAGTGCGTTTGCAAATGCTTTGACCACATTGGTGAAACACGCCCGCCATACCTTCTCCCTGAACTATCTTCAATAGACTTAGCGCTAAATTTAACAAATTATTTACAATAACAATTAAATAAACGTATTGTTTTTACTGATAGATTGTTATTTGCAAAAGCAATAAGAAAAGAAGAGTTTTAAGCAGGTACAAACTTTTGCGGAAAAACAAAAAGGTGACAGGTAGAATACGCGGCCAAACGTTCGAAATTTAGATAAAACTGAAGATTGCTGTGTTATTAAAAAAGCCAAGAACCATTGCTCTACGCATTTTTCAAAGTGCGGTACCCCGACTTTCTTTCGTGGTGGCTGCCTTTATCATTGCTTCTGCAGCGACTGTCTCAGTAACAGCTGCGCCTATCGTCCTCCCCGCGCTGCCAGAGCCAGTTTCAAACAATGCCGTAGCTTCTGTAACCATAGACGACACACAATATGTATTTAGTTTTATGGGGCTGGGCAAAGGCAAGACCCATAAAGACGTGCACAACCGTGCTTGGCAACTTGTTATCAACAACAAAGATAAACCTTTGCAATGGCAAGCCCTTACCCCAGTTCCATCCAGCCTTGCGCTTAAGGGCCGTTTAGCCTCCGTAGCAGTGGGCGTTAATGACAGCATTTATATTTTTGGCGGTTACACGGTTGATGAAGATCACAATGAAATTAGTACCCCAGATGTTTATAAATACGCTCCTGTAACTGGGAAATATACGCTATTAACGCCTATGCCTGTGCCTGTTGATGATGCAACTGCTTTAGTCTACCAAGACCGCTACGTTTACTTAGTTTCAGGCTGGCACAACGATGGCAACGTAAACCTTGTGCAGGTTTACGATACGCAAACCGGCCAATGGCAACAGGCGAGCCCTTTTCTTGGCAATCCAGTATTCGGGCAAGCTGGCGGCATCGTTAATAACACTATGGTAATTTGTGACGGCGTTTCTGTAACACCTCACAGTGATAAACGCCGTAGCTTTGCTGCAGAAACTGCCTGCTTTAAAGGCGTAATTGATAAGCAAAACCCTTTTAAGATTGATTGGCGCACGCTTGACCATCCAACGGGTACTGCGCGCTATCGCATGGCGGCAGCGGGCGATAAGGCCACCAATAAAATCTATTTTGTTGGCGGCTCAACTAATCCGTACAACTATAATGGCATTGGCTATAACGTCGAGCCTTCAACTGCAGATGACGCCATATGGACCTTTGATATTGCCGAAGGCACTTGGGTTATCTCGAAAACAGAAGCTGAAGCGCCTACGATGGATCATCGCGGATTAATTAACGTTAACGGTTCTTGGGTTACTATTGGCGGTATGCTTGGCGTACAGCTCGTGACCAGTAAAGTAACATCGCACTTTTCAACACCTGCAGAAGTGTACTGTCCATCTAAAAGCCAGGCTAGCTCTGACGTTTCAAAACAAGCATTGAATGGGCAAGCTGTTGAAGTAGTGAAAACTGCCTCAAATTCAAAGTGCCAACACAACAACGACATAAACGGAGAAAAATAAACAGTGAAATCTAAGCATGCACAGGTTCATTTTAATGAGAGCGGTACGCCTGTCGCCGACCATTTTGACGACGTTTATTTTTCTAACGACAGCGGAATTGATGAAACCCAACACGTTTTTGTTGCAGGCAACGACCTTGCTGATCGCTGGCAACAGTGGCCCAACCCTACTTTTGTTATCGCCGAAACAGGTTTCGGAACTGGGCTGAACTTTTTGGTCGCGATGCGTGCCTTCAACAAATTTAGAGCAGCGAACCCTGACCATCCGTTAAAGCGCCTGTATTTTATCACCACGGAAAAGTTTCCACTGCCTCAACAGGATATGCAGCGTGCGCTAGAAGCTTTTCCTGCTCTTAAAGACGAAGCGCAAGCACTCGCCTCACTTTACCCCATGGGCCTAGAAGGTTGTCATCGCCTTCATTTTGATAACCATTCAACCACACTCGACTTGTGGATTGGTGATGTTCACGAACTTCTACCTCAATGGCATTCTCCTGTAAATGGCCTCATCGATGCCTGGTTTTTAGATGGTTTTGCACCAAGCAAAAACCCTGATATGTGGACCGATGCTCTGTTTAGCCAAATGGCTCGCTTGTCAAAAACAGGTACAACCTTTGGAACCTTTACCGCCGCAGGCATCGTAAAACGTGGGCTAGCTGGTGTGGGTTTTACCATTAAAAAACGCAACGGTTTTGGCCGTAAGCGCGACATGTTGACCGGCGTTTTTGACCAAGACCATGAGAATGTGCAGCATAAACTTCGCCTGCCTGCTGGCCCCTATTACAGGTACGTTAACGGCAGTTTAGATAAAACAAGCAAAGTCGCAGTAGTAGGCTCCGGCCTTGCAGCAGCTACGGCATGCCTGGCTTTAGTAAAACGCGGCATTTGCACTACTTTGTATTTTGATGGTGACACCCTTGCAAGCGGCGCTTCTGGCAACCCGCAAGGCGGCTTTTATCCGCAGCTCCATAGCGAAGCAAGTATTGCCAGCCGCATTCAGGCGCACAGTTTTTTGTATGCTAGACAAGCCTACGACCACACTTTTGAACATGTAAAAGCCTGTGGCCTAGCCGACGTTGCCCATGATTTCTGTGGTGTTATTCAACTAAGCTTTAACGACAAGGTAGCAGAACGCCAAAATAAACTGGCAGCAGCCGACGTTTGGCCTGAAGCTTTAATTAAGCCCGTAGACAGCAAAGAAGTGAGCGATATCGCTAACCTGCCCCTTCCCTATTCAGGCTTATACATTGGCCTCGGTGGTTGGCTTTCTCCTCCACAGCTAGTTACTGCCATGATTGAAGAAGCACTTCAAAGTGGCAAACTCACGCTGAAACCCAATCATACCTATGTGTCTCATGAGGCAGTTGAGACAACAAAGCAGCGGGTGCAGATTCGTTTTAACTTAGATAGCGCTGAAAATGAAGAAGTTATTGCTGCCGATCACCTTATCCTTGCCCTTGGTGCAGGTGCGGTAAACGCTAGCGATTTTGACAGTCTGTCCCTTCGCCCTGTTCGCGGCCAGGTTGAAGCTATTCCCACCCAAATGCCGATTGAACAGCTTAACACTGTGTTGTGTCACAAAGGCTATATGACACCTGTATTCGAAGGCCGGCATGCGTTAGGTTCAACCTACGTTAAAAACGACTTAAGTACCGATGTACGAGGCGATGAAACTGAAATGAACCTCGCCACCCACGAACAGGCGCTGGCAAACACCGACATCGTGCAAGCATTACAACATGACGGTAAAGCCAGAGCGGCTACGCGTTTAGGTTCACCCGACCACCAGCCTGTTGTCGGTGCACTACATAACTTTGATTCATTAAAAGAGCTCTACACTATGCTAGGCGTGGGCAAGCCGTTGACTAGCGCGCCAGTGTTGCCAAGCAGCGTAGTTTCCACCCTTACTTGCTTAGGGTCACGAGGGTTAACCACAGCGCCTTTAATGGCAGAGGTCTTGGTGAGCAGTCTATGTAATGAGCCGCTACCTTTAAGCAATGATCTGCTTAATGCTGTAAACACAAGCCGCTTTATGACTCGCGAAGCGATTAGAAGTCAGGGTTAATAAACGGAGAAGTTTTTGTGAAAATTCTCCTGTGCAGGACACAAAAGACCGGATGTTTAGAGGTTTGAAAGCGAACATGAAATGAGTTCGCTTTGAAAAAACAGAGCGCAATGGAACTTAATGGCTAGTTTACGCTAGCCATTTTATTTAAATCCATCACGATAAACGCAGGAATGTATACGTTGGCGCTTGCCACCACTTGTTTATTTTCCAGCGACACGATACGGGCGTTTACGCGGACGCCTCTGTCATCTTCAATGATAGTGCCAGTTACAACATGGTCCATTTCAACCTGTTTAGCGAGTGCAGTACCATCTCGAGTAAGTACGAAATCGCCGACTGGCGTTACTGTAATGCCACCTGCAAGCTTAAAGTCGACAACCGCTAACCCAAAGTCTTGTAGCTCGGCTATTAGATACTCTGAAAGCTGATTGCCTAACACGGTGCTGTCGCTCAACGACTGATTAAGCCTCACAAAACTCGCCACACCAACCATATCTTGCTGCGTAAGACGGGTTGCATTGTCCATTAACTCCATCGCAAGTTGCGAGGCGTAATCATTTAAGCGCTTGTGCGTTTGTGAAGGGGAATAGCCATGGTGTAGTGGGTCTTTATAGCCGGGTTCGACTTCCACGTGCTGTTGATATTGTCTATCGCGAGAATCTGGTGTGTACTCCAGCCCTGAACGGCTTGGTACAGGCACTGGCTCGGCGTGATGCGTAATTTCACCGTCTTCACCTAACCAAAATGAGCCAATAGACTCTGTGCTAGTGCACCCTGTCATACATACACTCAGCATTACGCCAACGGCTGCCCAACTGCTTGACACAAGCTTCTTTGTAAACACCATGCTGAAACTCCTAGCCGCGACTTAGCTTAACGCCATCGCGCATACCGTTTTGCTGGCTACCGTCACTTGGAATAAGTGCATCTACTACGTAGAACGGCACCAACATTTGCGCAGTTGCCACAACTGCGCGCGACTCCATGCCTAAAATACGGGCGTTAACTAACACGCCACCTTGGTGCTTGGTCATCGTTCCGGTTAACACGTATTCAATAGGAAGGCTGCTGCTCAATTCCAAATAGTCTCGGCTTAATACAAAATCGCCATCGTCAGTAATGCGAATATACTCGGTGGCTTTGAAGTCGATAACCGGCACGCGGAATTTATGCAGTTCGTGAACAAAAGATTCCGCCATCTGACGACCAAGCAAATCTGTTTTCTGCAAGTCAGTATCTAGTAGTGCGAAATGGGTTACACCAATAGGTGTCTTGTTATTCACATATTCCATATTGGCAATTAAGTCTTGCGCCATGTTCTTCACATAGTCGCCAATATGCTTGGTTAGAGGTCGACCTTTATACGCGCCCTGTACACTCGAATACAAAGGAGGTTGACCGATAGCGCCGTACGCGTCCATACCCTGAGACTGGGTATCAGTGGTATTTTCAACTGGCTTTGAGGGAGCGCGGTCGGCGGCAGTAATATCAATCACGTTCATGGCCGGGCGCTGAGGCGCTTGTTCGGCTACCTCTTCTTCCCCCATCATCATAGAGCACCCGCTGACGCTTAGCAGTGAAGCACAAAGCGAAAGCGCCGCGTATTGATTTCGTCTTTTCATGGGGTTACCTCGTACCTTCAGTTCTGTATAACTTGCCGTTTCTGGTGGTTACTTGTTCTTCGCGCCAAAACAGTTCGGCAGGGAAAAAGCGTGTTGCTGCAGCGACAATGTTTTTATTTCTAGCGTTGATAATTCGAGCGTTAACCACCGCGCCAGACTCTTGATACACCATAGTGCCGGTTATATAAAAATCGACGCGCTCAATGTTGGAAAGCTGGTCGATATCGCGGGTTAATACTCTGTCGCTTTCGTTACTAACAATTATATCGTTCGAAAGCTTAAATTCTTGAGTAGAAAAGCCTCTTTTCGTGGCCTCAGTAATCATTCCCTGTTCAAGTTGATGGCCCAACAACATTAGCGGATGTTGGTGATCGGCACTGTATTTCATAGTATCGGCAGGTACAAAGCCAACTACCGCATAGCGAGACTGACGTGCTGGACCCACATCAGCAAAAAGTTCGTTTGCCAACATATAGGTATGGTATTCCACATTCCCCAATGCCGATACGTCGCTGGCATCGGTTTGCGCAAATTGACTCTTAGGTTCGTCAGATGAAGAGCAACCAGAGAGTAAGCCCAAGAGAAGCGCGGTATATGCCAAGGCTTTCGCGACTAAGCGACCATTTTCTGTCAGCAAAGCGTGAGAGACAGGTTTTGTCATACTTTTCATTACACGTGTCCAGTGAAAAACGTCAAATTTCTATCGGAAAGAAGCAAAAACTCATCGAAAAACAGTGATCAGCTACTACGCAAACCGACATTTTCAGTGTCTTTAAACAGGCTTTTGCAAAATTCACACCAAAGAGAGGCTACAAGCAGCATTGACCGTTACATTGGAGATTACATTGAAAAAAATTGCTGATAACCAAGTGACGTAAAGCGCCTAGTTTCAGGAGATGTACCTTTCTCAGTGTTAAAAGAACTTGATGCTTATCGTCAGGCCGTGCATGAAAAGCGGAGGCGACTTGCCGCCTTAGGACAGAAAGCTGCCGATAATTAAATAGGCAATGATCACAATGCCAAGTGATTAAAAAAGCTTGAGAACTCCCGGGACTCTCATGCCACGTTAATGACCAAGTAGCTAAATAAACCTACACATGCCTAAACCTAAGCTCTGACCATCGCGAGGTTTAAAGCCAAACTTAAGATAAAAACTCTCTTTTCCATGCGCAGCCAACAGGCCAATGGTTGCGCCAGGTGCGCAGCAAGACTCCAAATGTGCAATCAACGTGTTCATTATTTTCGAGCCCAAGCCTTTATTCTGATGTTCTGGATGAATAATGACGTCTTGAATATAAAAATACATTGCGCCATCGCCAATCACCCGACCACAGCCTACAAGGTTGTTGTCGAGGTAAATTGTTGCCGAAAACAACGAGGCATCAATACTTTTTTGAACAACCGATAAACACGGGTTACTCCATCCAATCAATTTTCTCAGACTGGTAAAGTCTTCAGCTGACGGAGGACTTTCTTTAACGGTGTAATTGGTATGCATCATTCGTCATTCCGCCCCTCGTTTTCGCAAAAGCTAGCTACCTAATTCGGTAATGTGAAGTAGTTCGCCCGACGGGCCCCATAGATAGAAAACACTTCCCCAATGTTGTTGCTCAATTGATGAAATTTTCGTTTTATGTAACGAGCGCGAGCACAAATCAAAAGCGTCCTGAATGTCTGCTACACATATTTGTAGCATAAAGTTATTCGCCAATTCAGGGTTATAAAAGCGCTGAAGAAAGAAGAGACAATCACCATTTTCAAATAGTGTTAGGTCTTCATTTACGTATTCTGCATTAAATCCAATCTCAGAATAAAATGCTTTAGAAATGTCGTAGTTTTTGCTTGGAATAAAAGTCTTAATATCTATGACGTCCATATCTTGAGATCCCTCGCATTTCGCTGCTTTAAATTTAAATCGTGGCTAAATGGCAATAACAGCAAGCATGTCTTCGCCATCTTCATCTAGCCCCACCTCTTCGAAACCAAAGCTTGAATAGAAGGCTTTGGCGACAGGATTCTTGGGGTTATAGCATATCTCTATCTGTTTGAGCTCAGAAGTTTGCTTTATAAGCGTGATAGCTTGAGATAAAGCAACTCTGCCAATTCCATTATTCTGATGGCTCTCATCAATCATAAAGCGCCAAATGGACACTTTGGTTGGCGTTTCCTGAACCCACATCAAGAACCCTACGGGCTGGTCATTGCAATAAATGGCTTTGCAGGTATGGTTCTCGTTGTAGAAAGACTCAACCAACGACCACATATTGCACGCTACAAACGCTTGTTGATCATCCGCCACATCCAAGTCACAGACCTGCTCATAGTTAGATTTGTTTATTTCTTCCAGTGAAATTTTCATCCTGTCTTCTTATAAAAGCATGCTGTTTTATTGCCATTATAAGTTGAAGTTCACTCAAGTCATCATTAGTCGTTTATAGCCATATTGATAGTAAAAGCCTAATTAACAAAGCCGAAAGGTACAGCCCAACGCCAAATACGACGTGATTAATAATGCTGTGTAACCGAGCGTTATTGGGATTAGGCGTTTTCGATGCGGCAATACCAGCGCCCATACCTGGCTGCAATATAAAGAACGGTGCAACGACCGTAGCGATACCGAGCGCCACTGCTGGACCTAGCGTCGGTTCGAACAACCAAGACTCTCCGCATATGAAAATAAGCAGTGCTGCATAGGCAATTCCAATTAGGTAATGGGCTGTCCACCCAATTGTACTTTCCCCGTGAACAGCATGGGCACTTGAAATAGAAGTATGACGAAACTGCCCTTTTCTCATGTGCCCTATCCAGCGCCCCACCATGCCCCAATTGGTAGGGGCAATACCAAACAATTGCTTTCTCAACAAGGCCCATAAATCCATCACTAAAGTAGCTCCAATACCTATCAGCAAGATAAAAACAATACTTTCCATATTCACTCTCAATAACTAGTTTCAATTAACATGAGATGCTAGCCTACAACTTCAAGTTAACTTTAAGTCAAGCATTCCTTTGGGAAAAAGTATGGAAATATCTCAGGTCGCCAAAAAGTCAGGAGTGTCGGCATCAACACTGCGCTTTTATGAAGAAAAAGGCCTTATCAAATCTATTGGTCGACAAGGTATACGTCGCGTATTTAGCTCAAACGTACTAGAGCGCCTTGAATTAATCGCACTAGGCCGCGCAGCAGGTTTTTCACTGGAAGAAATTGCAGGAATATTAGGAACCGATGCAAAGCCTGATATAGATCGCGATCTACTACTTAAAAAAGCGAACGAATTAGATGAAACAATCAAAAAATTAGAAGCAATGCGTGATGGTCTGCACCATGCAGCTGCTTGCACAGCACCGAGTCATTTGGAATGTCCGAGGTTTCGTCGATTGATGAACCTTGCAGCCGCAGGGGTGATTGAAGGCGTTGCCGCGAATAAAGCAGTAAAGTAAAAATCCGTATCAATGGAAACCACTCAGCGCTTTGCGGGTACTAAAATCACCATCGCAGAGCTACTTCAAAATGGCAAAAATATGGCTATCGTAAAACCGTCCATTTTTAAAAATGGCGCGTTGCAATATCGCTTCTTGCTTAAACCCTGCATCTAACAGCAGCTTTTGCGAAGCAAGATTGGATGAAAATACGCAGGCAAAAATGCGCTCTATACTTGTGTTTGAGAAAGTAAGGGCGATAATTTGGCGCAGCGCGTCACGCATAATCCCTTTTCGCCAATGTGATGAACAAAGCCAGTACCCGACCTCTCCGGCTCTTTCATATTCAAAGTTTCCTGGGTTAACACCAATACACCCTACTAACTCGCCGTCGTACTCTACAGCTTTTATAAAACCCTCTTTGCTCCCCTCTTGAATCCACCATGTGGCATCTTCTTTTGTATAAGGGCTGGGAATTTTTGTCGATAGAAATTGCGTGACCGACGGTTGATTCAAAATATCTACCAGTCTACCTACATCGCTCATTTTAAAATCTCTGAGTGTTATCACGCGCTTTACTTCCCACCCGCTAAATCAATAAACGACCCTGTAACATATGAAGACTGAGGTGATAGAAGCCAGGCTATCGCCTGTGCGACTTCATCTGCTGTACCGCCCCGCTGCATAGGAATTTGTGAGCTTAACCGTTCTACTCTGCCAGGTTCACCACCATCGGCATGAATGTCTGTTTTAATAAAACCAGGCCGGACGCTGTTTACACGAATGTTCTTCGTAGCAAGTTCTAATGAAAGCCCTTTGGTGAATGAATCCATTGCCCCTTTCGACGTCGCATAGTCGACGTATTCAAAAGGAGCACCAGTACGAGAGGCAATGGACGAAACATTAACGATTGCGCCCCCTGCAACGTTTTGTTTTACAAAAGCCTTCGAACACAAGAATGCGCTAAGCACATTGGTATTAAGTACTTTGGTGAAGCGCTCTGCACTGACGTTAATTAACTCAGTTTTGGTAAATAAAACACCCACATTGTTAACCAAATGCGTTACCTCACCCCACTGTTCCCTTACATATTCGAACATGTCCAGTACTTGCGCTTCATCTGAAACATCGGCTTTATGAGCAAATGCAACGCCACCGTTGTCAGCTATCGACGCGCACACCCTATCCGCAGCATTTTTATCTGATAGGTAATTAACGCAAACCTTATAATCGTTACTTCCCAACAATTTAGCAGTTGCGGCACCAATACCACGACTAGCACCTGTGACAATAACTACCTTGCCCACAATTTGATTCCCTCAACTGGCCATTGAACGTGGCGCTAACTTTATAAGACTAACTTACCAGCTAGTTCTGGCTTCAGAAAGTCTTATTCACCATTGACACGTAATCAGAAAACTTCACAATGGTTCTACTCCATATTCACTCGCGATCATTAATGCTGTACCTTTCTGAATTTCAAATAAAGCTTTCTAATCAATACATTACTCCTGCATTTTCGCTAGCGCTCTGTACTGAAAGTGCGCCGTCCCACTTCCTTATTGCAGGTAGAAACAGTAGCGGAAAGTCACTCTTAATTTCCGCGCTTGCCGGTAGTGGGAAGGCAGCAAGCGGTAGTCGTGAATGTAGTTCGGTTGTTGCAGAGGTTTCGGTTTTTAAACAGCAAGCGATAATTGAAGAAGAAAAACAAAAAGACAGTGCAGATATTCTAGACGTAATAGCTGAGCCAACACAGGTTCGCGAACTATTCGCACAGACTAATGAGGATTATAAAAACCACCCTTATTACGACGAACTCGCCTCTGCGCTTAGAGTTGAGCATCTGCTAGATAATGGGTTTCTTTCACTTTCAACAGGTGAAACCCGCAAGATTATTATCATGTTGGCATGGTTAAGTAATGCCTCTATTATTTTGCTTGATGAACCCTTCGAAGGTTTAGATGTTGAAGCGATAAGCGCATTTAGTCGCTTTCTTGTCTCTCAGCAGCAAGCTTCTTTAGTACTTACCGCCAACAAACTCGCAGATATTCCCAAGAATATACAAGCTCAGTTGATTGTCATGGATGACTTGGCTATTACGTGGAAATCTGAAGATAAACTTAACTATGACGGTTTGCGCTCAGAACTAAGCACTTGGTTTGCACTAGAGTCTGATGATATCGATGTTCCCTCAGCCCTAAACGCTAAAGACAAACACGGCGATGACCCCAATCGCAATGACCGAAACCTCAATGAGCAAAACAGTGAGTTAGATTCACTACCTCATACCTTAATTCAGCTTAAAGATGGGTTCGTGCGCTTCGATGAGCGAACCGTATTTGAACAGCTTAACTTTACGCTTAACAAAAATGAGCATTGGCAGATCACTGGTCCAAATGGGTCAGGAAAAACGTGTTTGCTTCAAATGTTTACTGGTGATAATTCCCATTGCTATACCAACGATTTAACAATGTTTGGCATAAAACGTGGCACAGGCGAGAGCATATGGGACATTAAAAAGCACATTGGAATTATGTCGAATGCGCTCCACATGCAGTACAAAGTGAATGCAAGTGTTGAGCACGTTATCATTTCAGGCTTTCACGACAGTATTGGTCTGTACACTCGCCCCACGCTAGCGGAACGCATGGTGGCAGAGCAGTGGCTTGAAGTACTGGGTTTGAAACAGAAAAAGAACACGCCGTTTCAGTCACTGTCTTTTGGTGACCAGCGATTAGTACTTATTGCACGTTCTATGGTTAAGCACCCCGCCGTGCTTATTTTGGATGAACCTTGCAATGGTTTAGACGACTTCAACCGCCAAAAAGCGCTGAAGCTTATCGATATATTGGCTAAAGCAGGCACCAGTACACTGCTGTATGTAAATCACCATGCAGAAGAACGTATTCCTAGCATTCACAACACGTTAAATATGAAAGATTATAATGTTTAAGGGTGTATGTTGAAAAACTTGGCCTTTCAGGTCTTCGCTAAAAAGACGTGGCACTTGCCTGTTAGACAATTAGCCTTAAAGCTGGAATCTTAAAAGCGGATATTTAAGAAGATTAGCGAGGCTAGGGCCTGTTGACCTTTGTTGTACATTTTTGCAGCGGTCTGTGTGCCATCTAGACAAGGCGAATGTTTGACGGTTTAGTGGTTCTAAATCGAGAACATTCAACGCAGTATAGATGGCACAAAGGCGCTGCCCGAAGGGGTCGTTATGGAAGC
>Ga0207987_1000146_pt1 | contig 22246 bp, 23 predicted proteins | sample ETNtaG_19_FD_185768 | JGI IMG/M metagenome (GOLD analysis project Ga0207987, IMG submission 185768) | Marine microbial and viral communities from oxygen minimum zone, Eastern Pacific Ocean - ETNP201302PF86A (SPAdes) (version 2) | ecosystem: Environmental > Aquatic > Marine > Oceanic ...
TCCGATTTCCGGCGCGCTCGCCAGAACGCCCTCGACGAAAGTGATGTCGTCGGCGGGTTTCTGGGGTTTGATGAGCGACATGAAAGATCTCCTGGCAATTCAGTCTCAGGTTATCTCTCATATCTTCCGAACCGCAAGAAGAAAGCTTCGCGCTATTTTTCCTCGAAGAGACTTGGCTGAAAAGGCTCAGAGACAGGGGGCAGGGCTGAAGTGGCGGGAACAACCTCGTCTCGAGATATGCGCAGATCCTGGGTCGGAGCAGCCAGGTTGGCACCGGAATGTTCGATGGCATCCATGATCCGCAGGATCAGGTTTTCCTGGTGCATCAGGAATTCCGCCCAGTCGGCGGCAAAGACGTAGGCGTAGACTTCGATCTTGGGCGTCGCCATATCGAGAGACACGAGGCGCACGCGGCGCGTTTCGGCGTCGACACGCTCCTCTTTCTCGAGTATTTCCCTGAACCCTTCGAGACAGCTGATGATCTGCTGCCGGGTCGTTCCGGGACGAAGGCAGAGGTAGTGGCGGAAGAAGAACTTGTCGCGTGCGGTGTAATTTTCGATCTCGGCCGACGAGAAGATCCCGTTCGGGACAGTGACAACGGTGCGATCGAGCGTGCGGATGCGGGTCGACCTGATCCCGATATCCTCGACCGTGCCAAGCAGGGTGCCAAAACGGCAGAAATCACCGATGCGCACGACCCTGTCGGCGACGACCGAGAGCGACCCCACGAAGTGCTCGATCGTCTTTTGCGAGCCGAGCGCGATCGCGATGCCGCCGATGCCGAGGGCAGTGAGGCCCGCGGTCATGTCGACACCGATGGCGGAGAGAGACGCCAGCAGGAGCAGGAACAGAACGGTCAGCTTCGCAGCTCGGCGGGCGAGCAAAAGGAACGAGATTGACCCGACATGACCGAGCGCTTGCGCACGAGCCATGGCGCGTTTCGACAGGTAGTCGATGATGGCAACCACGATCCGGGCGGCGAAGATCCAGATGGCGACGTTCAGCGCGGGCGCAATCATTCCGCGAAGGATGACGGAAATGCCAGCGAACTCGAGGACAGGTTCGACCGTCAGGGCTGCGGGGATTGCAGCCAGCGAGATGCGCGCAGCACGCGCTTCCGAAAGGTGTTTTTGGAACCCGGCTGCGCGCACGGTTTTGCCGAGAGAACGAAACAGCAGGGCAAGAAAGATTGCGTAGAAGCCCCAGGTGGCAAGCATGAGTGCAAGCGCGAGGGCGGCGTGGCCGAGGGGGATCGAGAAGATTTCGATCTTCAGACTGCTGGTCGGCAACATCGTATCGGCCATGCCGGCGCGGCTCTTCGCGAAAAGCTCGGATATCTGACTGGTGGTCTGTTTGGAGATGAGCCATGCGTGCCCGCCGTTTTCGGTGGCGATACGTTCGGCAAGGATCGGCAGGGAGGTGGTCCCAACGGTGATCTTCCCCAGAAGGTCAATGCCCTGTTTCTGTCCGTCTGCCGTGTCTCCCTCCGGTAATGCCGATACACGCCAGGTGTCGACGAGTGAGCCGCCGCGGTCGAGGAGCTGTTCGAGCTCTCGCGAGAGGCGGATACTCCGAGCAGAGCGAAAGCTCTCGCTCGAGTCTGGAAGGTCAAGGTAATCGCCTGCACGCTCGTAGTTCTTCGCTGCAACCGCCTGGATGTATCCGGTGAGAAGGCCGCGCGGGGTGTCGCGGCCATATGGATCTCTGGGTGTGGGCTCCGTTGCAACGCTCTTGGCCCCGGGCAGTGAAATCTGCGCCGAGGCGGGTGCAATGAGGAGGGTGAGCAGGAGCGCCGAGCAAAGGAGTATTCCTTGCAAGGCACGGAGTGCGATGGTGATCATGGAATGTCCGGTAAAATGGTGCCCGTATCGCTACGGGCACCGAAGGGCTGGATCAGTTGAACTTGCAGGGCATGACCAACATCGTGACTTCGGGAAGCGAGTTGGAAGTCACCAGGATCGGGGATGAGAGATCCGTGAAGTCGATGTTGATGTCCGACTTGGGAAAGACCGACAGGGCAGCCATCATGTAGCTGGCGTCGAAACCGATCGCGACTTCTTCTCCGGGCTCTTCGGAAACACACTCCGAGGAGCTTTGTCCGGCCACCGAGGATGTGATGAAAATCCCATCGTCGCCGCGCGACATCTTCACGGCGACTGTGCGCTTGTCCTTGGCCAGGCTCACCGAGCTGCGCTGAAGCGCGACATCGAGCATGGCCTTGGGCAATGTGATGCGGTTCTGCGTGGTCAGCCCGAGAAGGATGCCATAGTCGGGGTAGGGCGCATCGATCAGGCGGATCGAAACAGACCCATCTGCCCCCTCGAGGATCAGGTTGTTGCCAATGACCTCCAGGTGAGCAGGCCCCGTGGCCATCATGCTGGTGAGCAGGTTGAGTGCTTCACCCGGGATGGTAATGCCACCCGCATTCTCGCCGAGGTTCACAGCACCCAGAATATCTTCCTGAAGGGCGGTCAGCGCGAGGCGTTTGCCGTCAGTCGCCACGACATCCACAAGACCCTCACGGCGCTGGATGTGAACGCCGGTCAGGGCGATCTTGGCCCCGGCGGCATCGCCACGATGCGCAGCAGCCACGCGGCCAATGTCGATCGCCCGTGCCAGCGTCGACAGATCAGCCCGGTTGCCTTCGGTATGCCCGGGAACGATACGGTCGAAGATTGCCTCCGAGACCGAAGGGAACTCGTGCGCACTGCGTGCCGTGGAAAGCCTCAGGGAGGTTTCGTTGTCCGTATCGATGGTCTCGAAGGAGAAGCTTGCATCGGAGTTTTTTGACGCCTTCACGAGACGATCAAGGCCGCCGGGCACGATGGCCACAGACCCCGCCATACGGATCTCTGCCGGACGACGCCACTCGGAAACCACGTTCTCGTTGAACGCGATGATGCGGACCTGGCCAGCTTCCGCCGGCCGCTCCTCAGTGTCGGGTCCGACCTCCGAGAGTGGCTCGCCGAAACGCTCGGCGATGATCTGAATCGGGTCCGGCGACTTGGAAACAGCGCATGCCGAGGAGAGAATAGCCTCGAGGTCGGCGCTTTGAACGGTGAATTTCATGGCGCCTTACTCCTCGGCGCCGGCGTTCGTGCCGGTCGAGATCTCGCCTTCCAGGGCGTCGTGATAAGCATCTTCGCCAGCAAAGCTCTGGCCAATCTCCTCGATGGCATCCGCATTCAGGTAGCCGCTGTAGAGAGACTCTCCGATGATCCAGGCCGGGGTGCCCTGGGCGCCGGCGTCGAAGAAGGCGCGGGTGTTGGCCTCGATGGCATTGTAGGCGCCAGCTCGTGCGATCGATGTCAGAATGTCGCGGGTCGGAACGCCCTGGGCTTCTGCCACTTTCATTGCCAGCGTGATGTCGGCGATCTTGTCGGGATCGTTGCGGTAAAGCGCTTCAGCTGCCTCGGGGTGGCTCTCGCGCAGAGCGATTTCCACTGCGCCATAGCCTGCGCTTTCCTCCGAGCTTGTCGCCACGGGGAAGACGATGACTTTCCAACCGCGCTCAGCCAACTCATCGGTTTGCGAACGGAAGCGGCGGCAATGCGGGCAGTTCGGGTCATGGAAGACGGTGATCGTCTTGTTCGTTGGGGCTGCCGGATCGCCAAAGACGAGGGCGTTGTCCTCGGACGCGCGCAGTTCGTCGATGAGTTCGGGCGAGACAGGGGTGAGTGCGGTCGATTGAAGTGCGTCAACCTCCTCCTGCGTCAGGCAGGGCCAGTAACGACCGAAAGCCGATAGAACGGCGACGGCCGGGTGCTGGTCCTTGAGGGCCTCGGTGCTCTGGACAGTATCGACGATTGCATCGCGGATATCTTCCTTGCCAACTTCACCGCGGGTGCAGAAGGGGGAGGGCTTTTCGGCGATCATGGCGTAGATCGCCACACCGCCGATCACGCCGGAGACGTAGGACATGCAGGAGTCGTCCTCGCATCCCTCGATCAGCTCGACGAGCTCCTGGCTGGTGTTCGGAAAGTAGTTCGGCGCGGCGCTTTCTTGCGCGACTGCCGGCAAGGCAAAAGCCAATGTCGCGGCTGCGCTCAGGGTGCGCGCAACAAATCGGGCATTGTGCATGGTGGTCTCCCTCAGGTGAATGACTGTCTTAGGGGAGATCGGTCCTTGCGATTGGATTCAGAAACGGCAGCTGAAATTTTCTGCATCAGGCCCGAAAAAGGCTGCCGGAGTTACTCCTGGTCGCGAGCCTGGTAGCTCGAGGGAACGGCGATACCCTCTTCGCGGTAAGCACGATGAAACCGGGGACGTGTCGCGCTACGCTCTTCATCGACATCGATCAGACCGCGCATGGCAAGACATCCCTGGACGAAGCCCAGCCACCTGCTCGGCTTGTCGATCGGAAGATCGGCGCCTTTTTCCTGGATCGTGCGACAGATCCAGGCCAGGTTTTTCAGAGAAAGTCGGGGATCGCCCGCATAAGGATCGCCATCCTGGGCCTCGATCAGGGTGAGATAGATGGCGGCGGTTTGCGCCGTGGCTGCCAGGCGATCATAGGGCACCTCAGCCACCATTGACCGCATAGCCGCGCGACATGTCGAGGTAGAACTCACGATCAATGCGCTCAAGTCGCATGATCGCGTCGCGGTTCGTGCCCAGGTCACGCCGGCTCGGACAGCCGATGAGGCGTCGTAGCGTTTCTGATACTGCGGCCTCGACCTCTTCCGAGGTTTGCTGCATCGCACTGGCAACGAGCCCCCAGCGATCGTAGCGGGTCATGATCCAGGCGTGGAAGGCATTGTCCTGCGGAAGGGCAAAACTGCGCTTGAAGGCATCCTTGGCTCGGCGTGCCCATTCCTCTGGATCGTCTTCGGCGATCCCTGCGATGCCTACCGCCATCTGGGTGCCGGGCTTGGACTGGACAAGCCACATCGGCAGGTCGGCCTGGTCGATGGTGAGCGTCGCGGTGTAGTTGCCGTTTTTCTCTTGCTTGAGGCCGGCCTTGATGGCCTGGAAGAAACTGGCGGATTGCATGAAGTTCGTGCCGTCGGGAAGCTTGTAGCCACCAGCGATGGTATCGAGGATATCCTCGCGCTCATACTCGGCCAGGTTCTCGATGAAGTCGGAGACGTGATCGGGAGAGCCCATGAAGATGCAGGTCTGACCGGAGCGTTCGGCGACGGAGGACCAGAAGCCAAAGTCATGTCGCTCGGCCGCGGTCATGGCGATCACCATGCTGGCAAAGATGCCGATCTCGATATGTGGCCGACCAGCGCTGTCGCGAAATCCTTGTCGCGCAACCCATCGATCATCGTCGGTTTTCTGGACGATATAGCTGCTCGGTGTGACTTCGCTACGCGCAACCCATTGCGTTGCCTTGCTGGTGCCGTGGGCGCGCCAGTCCATGCCCGTATAGATCGGGCGGGTGCCGCTGTCGTCGGCTTTCAAAGTCTCGGGCTTGCTCATGTCATGTTACTCCGCTGGCTCAAAGGATATTGGCTTTTTCCAGGTCCGGCGAAACGATGCGGGCCTTTTGCGGCACGAAAAAAGGCCCGCATCGAGGATGCGGGCCCAGTCGAGGGGTCGGGATTATTGTTGTTCTTGAAACCTCGTGACGGAAGAAGAGGCCGAAACTGGTTCGGCCCCTTCCTTTTTCATCGTGCTCAGCTGAGGACGACCAGTTCGGCTTTCTTGGGAGCTCGGGTCTTGACCGGCTCTTCAGCCTCATGGAGCTTGCCAACCACACCGACCGGCGTTTCGCCATTGACCTGGATGATCACCTTCTCGGCGCCGGTTTCGACGGCAGCCTTGAGCTGATCGATACGGACATGACCACCGAACTCGCGGGGCGATTTCACACCCTTGGTCAGTTCTTCAGGCGTCTTGTCGAGCTTCGACACGAACTTCGGCGCATCAGGATGGCTGAGGGTCGCGTCGCCCTGCGGCGACAGGGTAAGGCGCGCCGGCGCCTCGTTTCCGGAAGCTTCGGCAACACGGATCATGCGCATGGCGTCCTCGGAGGAGAACTCGACATTGGAGAGTTTCTCCTTGTCGATCTTGGGCATGTTCCGCGCCAGGTGCTCCTCGTGTTCGCGAGCGACGAACTTCTGCGCGTAGTCGCGAACGACTTCGGCCTCGCGCTTGGTGCGAGCAACGACAGGCATCTCGGATGCATCGCGCAGGAAGCGACGCATGTCCAGGTTGGGCTTGCCTTCCTTGGTCAGCATGTTGTCGTCGAGGAACGTGGTGAGGCGCTTCTTGGCAGACTCGGCCGTAGTGGGCTTGTATCCCTTGAAGAGACCGCGACCAGGTTCAATCTGCGCAACACGCAGCTTCTGGCGACGCTCGGGGTTCATGTTGAGCCAGGCGCCGGTCGTCATCGTTTCGCTCAGGCGATTGCTGACTTCAGGCGTAGTGGCAACACGATCAGCACCCATTGCTTCCTCGAAGCTGCCGAAGGCTGCGCGACCACCTGCGAGATCGGCGATCTCGGAGGAGGCACGACCAGCATGCATACGCAGTTTTTCGAGAGCACCATCCTCGAGAGCCTCGGTGCTGATGTGATCAAGCATCGAGACCATGGACTCGTTGAGAGCGGTCATCTGGGTAGAGCCGACGAACCGGTCAGCCGCGCTGTCGTCGTTGCGCGGATTGATATCAGCGTCGTCTGCAACGGCCTCGTCAGTCTCGGAGGACTTCTGACGACCTTCAGCGCTGTCGAAAGCGTTGTCCAGACCCCACTTTTCGTCCTGCATCGCGCCTTCCTGGGTCAGCGCGCCGGCGTCGTCGCCGGTGAAGTTCGTAAGTTCGGCGTCGGTTTTGAACGCTTCATCGGCCCACTTCATCGCCTGGGCGATGCGGATACCGAATTTGCTGTCGATGCCGGGAGCTTCAAAGTTGCCGGAGTTGAGCGCCTCGGGGATGCTCTTCTCCTTCGCATCTTCGAGCCAGAAACGCGTGGTTTCGGCAAGGTGCGACGGCACGATGACATTGGCCACGTCTTCGGTGTCAAAGCGTGCAGCCTGCATCATGCGGTTGCTGGCGCTGAGGAAGTTGAAGAGCGTGTTGGCGTCGTCGCGCTGAAGGTCGCTGTCGAAGAACATGTCAGGCGAGGCGTTGAGGCCGTCGAGTTCCACTTCCTCCGTCTTCGCGCCCTGCACGGCGTTGCGCAGCATCATCGCGTAGGTCGCGGGACGATCGCCGGCATTGATGCTCTCGGGCAGTTCGATGTTGGAAACCAACGTCGATGCCTGGAAGAGGATCGCTTCGCGCTCTTCGGCAGTGCCGCGCAGAGACTGCTCACCCAGGGGTGCGGTGCGATCAGGGTTCTCGCCCGGCATCAGGTAGTTGGCTTTCTCGAGAACGCTCCACATGGAATCCATGCTCGCCGTGTCGAGACCCTTCACGAAAGCTGCATTCGCCGGGTCCTTGTGGACCGCGTCGAGCAGGTTCAGGGAGGCCGAGGTAATGGCCTGCATGTCCTCTTCGCGAACACGGGTTACCGTCTCGCCTTCGATTTCGATATCCGGACCGGAGTGCATCTCGCGGAGGTAATCGACGTATCCACGCTTGCCTTCGGCGATCAGCTTCGGGGCTGCGTTCTCGTTTTCACGCACGGCCGCCTCGTAGAGGGGAAGGAACTCGGCCTGCTCCTTCTCGGAAAGACCGCGGATCTTCGCGTCGTTGCGTTGCGGGACGCCCTTGTCATCATTGGCCACCATGCCCTTCTTGAACAGGAAACGTGCCATTTCCTTGCTCGTTGCCTGAAGGGCTCCGAAATCCTTGGCCTCGGTATGCTCGCCACCTTCTGTGAAGAGCTTCGGCAGGCCGGACTCGATCGCCTTGATGTAGAGGTCTGCTCCCAGGATTGGTTCAGCGCTGCTCATTTTTCTGCCTCGATAGTTCATGTGTCTGTAGGGATATCGGCGCAGGGGGCTGGTTTCGCGCCCTGCGCCGACGACTTTTTATCGTGCGTGCTCGGCATCCTTGCGGGTGCGGGTCTTCGCCTGCTCCGGCAGCTTGATCTCCTCGCCGCCCATGTGGCGGATGAGGTTCTTGACGCCGAGCTCTGCGTCGTTGCCGATGCTCATGCCGGCGAACTTGCCTTCGACCTTTCCGGCGAGTTTCTCGACGGTGGCGTTGCCGAAGCCGGCGCGGGTCAGGCCAGCAGCACCAGGCTGAGTGAGCAGAGCACGGTTTCCAGCGAAGGCCGGAAGCGTCTCGAGGTCATTGCAGTTGACCACCGCAGGGAAGCGCGGTCCCTTTTCGCCGTTCGAGCTTGCTTCTGCTTCGAGTGCGGCTTCGATTGCCCGGTGTGCCGGAGTGTAGGACTTCGACCGATCGATGTCGGTGACAACCAGGCGCTCGGAGACTGCACCGAGCAGACCGCTGGCAGCGACGTAGTCGTTCTCATTGCCGATGGACTCGATCGCCACGCGCTCGCGGCGCTTGGTGTGGTAGAAAGAGCTCTTCTCCTCAGGCGGCATTTCCGAGATGACGACGCCGCCGTTGTCGATGACCGCCTGGCGGTCGTCGAGCTGCTCTGCGGAGCCGGCATGTGCGTGTCCGCTGCCCAGGATCAGGATCTGACGACCATTGACCGGAACGGGCATGGAGGTGCAGTGCTCGACGCGCGCAACGGTAGCTCCGCTGTTGGCAACGGCATTGGTGATCGGAGCGATGCGGCTGGCCGCGATCCGGTCCTCTGTTTCCTTGCCCTTGGCGCCGGAGATGGCGCGGTTGCCGACGATACCCACGATATCGCTGGCGTCGCGGAAGGCATCCACCGACCCCTGAGCGAAGAGGTATGGCGGGCGCTGGCCCGAAGCCTCGAGAGAGGTCGGGTAGTCTTCCGGCCCGATCAGCGTGACGTCGTTCTCGTTCATGTGCTTGTTGATGCGCATGTAGGATTCACGAGCATTGGCCATGATGTCCTGATCAGCGAGCAGGTTCAGCGTTGCGCTGGAGATACCCCAGCCGCCTTTGCGCTCGGAGGTTCCCATCTCTTCGCGGGCCTGCTCGATCGCGGCCATGTCGGCGAGATCATTGATGGTTTCACCGCGCTCTGCGAGCTTCTCGATGTCTTCGTCGCTGATGCGGCCGAGCTTCTCGTCGCGGACGAGGCTCAGTGCGAAACGACCATGCGGCTCGGCAGCGGAGAGATCGAAAGCCCGCAGGGATTTCGCCTGGACCGCCTCACGACGAGTGCCATTTGCATCCATGCAGATCTTGGCGCTCTCGTGGAGATCCATCTCCTTGCCTTCGCCGTCGAGAACCTTGGCAATCTTGCCGGCGCGGGCCGCCTCGGCGATGAGTTCAGCACCCTTGGAACGGTGGTCGCCGTTCCAGAAGATGGCCACGGCATCTGCCGAACGCATGATCTGCTGGGAGATCGGAAGCTTGCGCTTGGTTTTTGCATCGGTGTTGTTGCCGTTGCCGAGCATCTGGGTGCGGCGCTGGATCGCGGAGAGATCGGCGCTGATATCGCCGCCCATCGGGGCAACCGCGAGGTCGCGCGGCAGGCGACCGGTCCACTTGCGTGCGGTGTCGGCCATTCCCTGGTCAGCAAAGAGGGCCAGCACGCCACGGAATTCCTGCGGCTGCACCTCGCGGACTTTGTATCCGCGCTTCTTGGCATTGGCCTCGAGACGCTCGCGGGCCTTGTCCGCGGGCAGAAGCTCACCATTGGGGGCGTGGAACTTCGGCTCGGCCTCATCCTTGATGCGCATGCCCGGGGTCTCGAGGACACGGGTGCGCCAGCGGTTGGGCTCTGCCTTTTCAGCGAAGGCCTTCGTGAAGGCGCCGAAATCGACGTCCTCGATTTTCTTCGGCAGCTGCTGGCTTAGGACGCCTTTGCCGGGCGGGTAGAATTCCAGCGCGGTGTCGACGAAGGCGCGAATGACCCGGGCGCTGCCCTTGTGGGGTGCCACACAGGTCCATGCATCGTCATTGCCAGCAATCCGGCGGGCTTCCTCGACGGTCTCGTCGCCACGCTTGGCGGCTTCACGGATCAGCCGGAAGGCGTTCTTGTCGCCCTTGTTCAGGGCGTGCATGAAGTGGAAGAATTGGCCATGCTCGGCGCCGAAGTCATCGGTGCCGTAGTCCTGGTTGGGGTTGCTGAGCAGCTCTTTCTTGCGTCCTGCGCGCAGCTGTGCCCAGTTCGGCGTCGTGATCGGATCACGAGTGGTGCCGTCGTAAATTTCGTCTGTCTTGGGGAGCGCGCGATTGAACGGACCAACTTGGTTCCATTCGTCGTAGCTCATAAATGGTGCGAGTCGTTCCATTGTTCCTGCCTGCGTCATGAATTGTTGTGACTTCAGGGAGGGAGGTCTGTCCCGTAGGGGTATCTCGCAACGCTACGGCGAAAAAATCCGAGGGAATTCTGTGAGCATCAGGCCTGACTGCTCCTGCGGCGCCGCGATAGTCGAGCATGAAAGCTGCACAACCAGATTCCGACCAGGAACCAGAAGGCGCTTCCGATGCCGGCGAGGGTTACATGTGCGCGCTGGGCATTCATCAAGGATTGGTTGGTTGCGGTAGATGGGAAGAGAAAGACCCGCGGCGGCGAAACCTCGTCCAAGGCTCGGCCGTCATAGAGATATCCGATGCGCTCGAAGACCGTGTTTCCTGGCTCGATCATGACATGCGTGCCCGGCGGGGCATCCGCGAGAATACGTCTGATGTTCTCAAAAACGACGCTTGCGCCTTCACCCCACTCAGGCGGAAGGCTTGTTGCGTCTGGATCGGCAATGAGGTCATGCGACAGCTCGAATGCTCCGCGTCGAATTGCCTGCTGCTGGGTCATGACAGGTGGCAAGGCTGCAAGAAGGCTCAGCGTATCAGCCTGCCTTTCCCTCGAAAGCTCTGCCTCGGGGATGGTCAGAACGAGGTGAAGCAGAAGATGAAGGGTGACAATCACACCTCCCAGACCCGCAAATATGATCCGGTCAATGCTGCGAAAGCGCGGAATGAAGATCTGTGAGAGAATGAGGAGAGGGATGGGCAGAGCCTGAAAGACCGTGGTCGACAGGGTTGGGGAGATCTGGGCAACGCCGGTGAATTCCTCAAGCACACCCGACCAGGAGATCGGCACAGACAGCAGTGCGAAAGCGAGGTTCGCGATGATGCTGAACCGCTTTCGAAAGAGCAGCCAGAGGATGTTGAGAGCAAGCAGCGTCAGAAACCAACTGCCGATGACGGTGATCGGGAAGGGGTAGAGGACCTGGATGACCTGGGCAATCTCAGGCCGGGCGAACCAACTGGAGCCGATAGCAAAGCCGAGAACCATGATCACGCTGATGATCCACGCCGCCTTGCGCATGGCTACAGAAACGATCTGGGGTTTCTCGGGGGAATATTTGGGGGCCTGTCGGGTCATCAGATCCTGGAAAAATGAATGAGTCTGTCAGGATCTGGGTATGTTTTGCCGGGTCAGGAAATATCCGGCCTGTCGTCGAATTTGAACTGAAGTTGGTCTTACAAGAGTAAGTAAAATCATTCACTTGGGCTATGGCGGATGGTGAGGGATTCGAACCCTCGAGACGGTTTCCCGCCTACGCACTTTCCAGGCGCGCGCCTTCGACCACTCGGCCAACCATCCGTGATAACTATCTGGGTTTTTCATGCCCTCGGAAGAAGGGAAAAAGACAAGGTTTTCGAAGAAATTTTCGATGGCCTTCGGCTGTCTTGTTCGAGACATATCAGGCCTGATGGCGCCCCCGCCAGGAATCGAACCCGGAACCTGCCCCTTAGGAGGGGGCCGCTCTATCCGATTGAGCTACGGGGGCGCAGTTTGGACGACGCGCGCTATGTGGCGCGCGTCGCGTCGTGCATGAGGCGAACGAGTTCGTCGCCGTCAGGAATACCCAGCCCGATCTGATCGGGACCAAGCCGTTTGCCCAAAGCCAAGGTGAAGCTGTCGAGCATTCTGATCATCTGAGCGATTTTCTCTTCCGTGTCGGGGGTGCCGGCACAGATCGAGGCGGTATGTTGAGACTCGAGGCGCATCCCGCAGATTTCGTCGTCCGGTCGCTCCTCACCTATTGATCTCTGGATGACTTTGCCGAGGCGGCCGCGCTGGAGAACTTCGATCTCACCCTGGTTGGATGCAGGGCTTGCCTGTTTGACTTCAAGGCGATTGATTTCAAGACGGAATCCCGTGCCGTAGGCATCGCCGCCGTTTTGCGCGGTATGGAGCTTCAGCAAGAGGGCGTCTGCCCATTTGTTGTCAGAGGCGGCTGTGGCTGCCCGCGAAAGACCGTCGGCAACTGCTTCGCGCAAAGCCTCGATGTCGGTATGTTCCCAGGCTTGATCTTTGGCCGGCCCGTTCTGAGCGGTGGCCAGAAAGGCAAATCCAATCGTTCCGGAGTGCATGCTGACCGAGACCTTCACGGTCTCCCCGTCTGGATGGGAGAACTCCCAGGTATCGATCTTCTTGCCGCCACTCTTGCGGCCTGCATGCGAGGTTACACGCCCTGCTGCCATCATGGATATCTCCTGTTCTGATTGCTGGGCGACCGGCGCCACCCTCATGTTTCAGGGTGGCGCCGGAAGCCGCAGCAGATCAGCGAACCAGGCGCGTCGTGCGGCCGTCCTGGACGACCTTGACGCTGGCGCCCACGAAAAGAGCCGGATCGTTCTGAACGACGGAAATCATGCCGCCTTTGTCGAGGCGAACGAACCATTCGGTCGCCTGGTGGCGATTTGCGCCCTGGGCGACGTTGTCGCCGATGGCAGCGCCGGCCACAGCACCGATCGCGGTCATCGCGGTCTTGCCGTTGCCGCTGCCGAACTGGCTGCCGACAGCGCCGCCGGCAAGGGTTCCGAGTGCGACGCCAATGGCGCGATCACCCTGTTGGATGTTGCGCATCTCGACATGGCGCACGTCGATGATGGTGCCGAACTGGACATGGCTTGCCTGCATGGCATGGCCGGTCGAGTAGACGGCCGAGTTGGTCTGCGGCGCCGCGCAAGCGGTAAGGCCGAGGGTGGCGACGGCAATCATTGCGCCGGCGCGGAGAGTGGAAATCATTGTCATGGTCTGTCCTTGATGCAGAAGATGTGCTTTCGCGATGAGGAATTAGGTTCAACCGAGGCTTCGCAGCAGCGAGGGCATCATTCGCAGTGAGTTTTTCCGCCTCTGTCGGCGGAAAAACTCCGACCAGGCAGTTGGGTTGAAAGACAGGCAGACAGATTGAGAGGGGAGTGAGGTGTTTCGGTCATCACGGCAGAGAATTTCGCCGTAGATGAGCGAGGCGGAAATGGCGACCCTGACAGGACTCGAACCTGTAATCAGCCGCTTAGAAGGCGGCAGCCTTATCCAGTTTGGCCACAGGGCCTCGAGAAGCTGGGATGTTTTTGCAGCTTCGGAGAGGTCGGAAAATCGTCTGGCAGAGGGCGTGGGATTCGAACCCACGGGCCGTCTTCCGACGGCCGGTCGCTTTCAAGGCGACTGCGTTAAACCGCTCCGCCAGCCCTCCGCGTCACGCCTCTTGAGGCGTGTGTTCATAAGATAGGCGCGAGGCTGCGCCGATCCTTGTAATCAATCCTGAGAAGTCTTGTTCGTGGACGCCTTGACGGCTTCGTCGAGTGCGGCAAGCATCTCGGCTTCATCTTGGTCGTCCTGCGCCGATCCTGTCATCTCATCATAGGCACGCGCCTTGGCCATGAGGCTGTTGAAGAGATCATCGGAAAGGAGCCATGCCGAAGCTGCGCCGTCGCGCTGGATTTCGGTCGGATTCATCGGAGCTTCATCAACGAGCTTGGAAACTTCTTCGAGGAATGTCTGGTTGTGGGTCGTTTTCATGTATCTCTCCTGGGGCCGGATGCGGTGGTGGCGTTCATGGAAGACGCCACCACCGGAGCCGGACCTGCTTCACAGCGGTGTATCCTGAGTGAAGGCTTCAGCGCAACGATTGCGACTTCTTGAGGCTGAGCGTGGGTTTCTTGGCCTTACGCTCAGCAATCTCCTTGGCGCGGCTTTCTACCCGTCCAGCAAGTTCAGCGCGTTTGTCGATGACCGGTGCGGGACGAGTCTTCTCAAGAGGGCTTGCCTCTTTCTTGATCTGGATGATGCGCATGTCGCCAGCAGCCCGCGCTTCGGCCTGAGCGTCTGCGATGCGCTTGAGGATGCCGGCAGGCACTTCTCCGAGAGACCATGTGCTCTCGCCGTTGCTCTTGCGAACGCGCGCAATTGCTGGGTTCTGAGGGACATGGACCATGTTCGTGATGTGCGGGATGATCCAGCTTTCCTTCTGGTGTGGATCGGGCACCCCATTTCGGTCCTTCTTGAGAAGCCCGAGCTGGGATTGCTGCCTACGCGTCAGCTTGAAGGCATACTTTGCCGCCTTGCCTTTCGGCTCCTCACCAGGAGGCAGCCCGTGGTGCGGAACGACGAACAGCGCGGAGGGCTGTCCGGTGTCATCCTGCTTAACGGCAAAGACCGTGCAGGCACGGCTCTTGAGGCCGTCTTCGCTTTTCTCGTCCTGGGGCCATTTGAAATCGATCTTGGCCACATCTCCGGTTTTGAGCATGATCTGATCCGGTGTTCTGTTCCCCCGGGGAGATGGGGCTTCCCCGCGGGAGCTGATCCTTTTCAGACCTGTTTGCGATTGGCGCCCTGCTTGCTGTAGCTGGCGAGGATCTGGCGGGTTTCATCGTCTGGGGCATACCCGGTGAGCGCGCGCAGCTCAGCGGCGCTCAGCGACCCCAGTGTCTGTCCGGTATGGCGCCCGGCGAGGATGACGCCATCTGCGGTGCCTTCATCGAGGTTCATCGTCATCGCGAGACAGGGTGTTTCCATGCGAACAACGGGGCTCTGGCCGCGCAGGGCGCGAAGGCTGGTCAGGGTTGCTGTCTCTCGGTCCTTGGCCTTGGCATCGCGGGCGCGATCGAGCGTCTTTCGTTCGTTGCGCAGCGCCTCGGCATAAAGGTCAGGGGTCTCGAGAAAGCTCAGACCGAGCGCCAGGGGCACTGCCGGCGGGAAGACGACTGCAATGATGAGACCGCCAACGATGGCGCTGATCGAGGCGCTTTCGAGGGCAGACCGCGCAGCACTGAGACGAGTGGTGACGGGCGCGGTGAGGAGGTGGACGCCGTCCTCGACGAGGCTGCTCATCGTGGCGCGCGCATAGCTCAGACCCCCACCGAGGCGTCGACCGGCGTCGTTCGAGACCTGTCGGATCGGATCGGTGATTTTGCCACCCAAACGTCCGGCAAGTGCCGCACTGCTGCGCCAGCCCCTGGTGATGATGCTGTTTTCTGCCTCCTGCGTTTGCTCATCCGGCTTGGACAGCCGTGCCGCGGTCGTGGCCGCAGAGATTTCCAGTGCGGTCAGCTTGTCTGTCCCGATCGCTGCGCGCGCGTCGGCGGCGGCGCGCAGACATGTTCGGGTATCTGCGAGGAGTGCATCATATCGCGCCGGGTCGTCCTCGCGGGGCAAATCGGCGAGTGCCTCGATGAGTTCGAGAATAGTCGGCAGATGAACGGCCGTCAGTGCACGTGTGCGCCTGTAGGCGCCAATGTCCGCCCGATAGGCGGCCTCGATGGCGGCCAGATCGGCACTGAATTCCTGGAGGGGAAGCCCGGGCAATCTGGCGGCAAGTTCCTGGCTGCGGAGATACGCGCGATGGACCATGGCAATGGCCTTGTTCGCCTGGGGTGTGCTGTCGGCTTCGAGCCAGGGATTATCGGTGAAAGGGATCATCTGGGTCTCTTTTTTTTTGGGCAATGGCGCCCACGGCAGGACTCGAACCTGCAACCTTCGCGCTCGGAACGCGATGCTCTATCCAGTTGAGCTACGTGGGCATCTGCCAGGGACTTGCCCGGCAACTGATTGACTGAAACATCCTTTGGATGGGGTATTCGTGTAGAGATACCGCATCCAAGGGCAGTCCAGAGTCAGGCAGCTATCTTCATGTGCTCGGAGAGTCTCTTGTCTGCCAGACGGATCTCGCTGTTGGGGACGGCGTCCTGTTTCTTGACGAAGAGATTGAGCAGGACGAACTTACCGCTTTCTACGGAGAAGATGATCCGGAGAGACTTGACCCGGCTGGTCTTGCTGCGAAGTTCGTAAAAGCCTGGTCTGGCAAGGATCGCCTTACACAGAGGCGCACCCATAGGCCAGTTCTCCTGAAGAACGCGTAGATCCTGACCGATCATCTTTCGGTCTTCGGTGGGTAGTTTTCTGATCCACTCGAGAACGGGCTGGCGGCCGGATGCAGAAGAGGCGAATTCGACATTCATTGTCATGGTTGTTGGTCTCCTTCTTTGTTGGAAGAAGGATCGGACCGGGTTTTGGGACTGGTCGAAGTTTTCTCGATGGGGTGCAGATCTCTATCGACACCCCCTGTTATGAGCCAGCCCTCGGGGGTGCGAGAGATGACGGCATCTTCGCCATGCTGCTCGATGAAGACCTGATCGGCTCTGATCAGTCTGGCTTTGTGTAGATCGATAGCCTTGTGCCCGGAGGGGCGTTTGCACCAACTGCCCGCGGGAGCGAGGCAGTCGGGGCAGGGAACAGCGAGAACTGGGATCTTGTAGGCTGTGAAGTCTGTCATGGTGCGGCCCTTCCAAATGGTCGTGTCAAGGAGGGGTCAGGGCCGGTCGAGGATCTCCTCGATGTCGAGAGGAGCCAGGCCTGGTAGCTTCTCGACACAGACATTGATGTAGAGGGGGTCCGCCTGTCTTGCGCCGAACCAGCGACGCCTCAAGACATCGTTGCCATGGGTATGCCCATGGACATTGGCTTTGCACCAATGGGGAATGGAGCCTCGATGTAGCGGGTAGTGGGACAGAATGAGACGGTCGATCTTGTGAGTTCCCCGGATGTCGGCGAAATGCTCCGCATATTGCTTCATCCTGAAGATGTCGTGGTTGCCTCGGATCAAGATCTTCCGACCGTTCATGCGGCGCAGAAGTTCGAGCCCCTTGGCCTTGATGGCGACGTCGCCACCGAAGTAGACGGTATCTTGTTGACGCACGACGGAGTTATGCGCCTCGATCATCATTTCGTCTGCCTGTGCTGCGTTTTCTGCCCAGGGGCGGATACGCTGGCCCTTCGCATTGGTGAAGGCATAGACCCGGTCGTGGAGGAAGTGATGGTCTGAAACCACGAAACGGCGCTTCATCTGTCTGTCTTTCCTGTCTGAGAAAGGCTCTTCTTGCCGCGGTTTTGGGCGATCGCCTTGGGTGTTCATGGAGAGCAGCGCGGGAGTCGAACCCGCCTGCCTGGATTTGCAATCCAGTGCCTTACCGCTCGGCCAGCTGCTCGGGGAGATCTTCGGGAAGAGGCAGGAGCGCCCAGATGGCGTCTTCGATTTCCTCGGGGTTGATGTCGTCTGTGGCGTCAGCAACCAGAGCTTCGCGGTATGTCCAGTATCCGTCCTCGCCAACCTCTGCCTTGAGGTCGTCATCGTATTCGACCCAATGCACAGCTTCGGGAAAATCATTGCCCGGTAGGATGACGAGGAGGGCCATGCCAGCGGGCACGGTTTTCGGCGCGGTGGCAAGGTTGCGGGTCCACGTAAGCATGGTTGTATCCTTGATTTTTTCGGATGTATGGTGGTGCTGCCGGGGAGGATTGAACTCCCGACCTCTCGCTTACCAAGCGAGTGCTCTACCACTGAGCTACGGCAGCAAATGGTTGGCCTGGGCAGACTTGAACTGCCGACCTCTCGCTTATCAGGCGAACGCTCTAACCAACTGAGCTACAGGCCATCAACCTTGTGCATCGCACAAGTCGAATATTGGTCCGGTTTCTGCCGGGCAAAGGAAAATTTGCCCGTAGAACCGAAAAAAGTTTGCGGTGGTGCCGACGGTAAGATTTGAACTTACGACCTTCGCTTTACGAGAGCGCTGCTCTACCACTGAGCTACGCCGGCAGAGTTCCGACTTCGGGGATCTCATCGAGAAGATCCCCGAAGTGGAAACGGTTGCGGCGCCGAATTTATCCCGAAGGTCCCCGGATCATGGGGTGGCAGTGGAGCTCATGCCGTTCATTCAGGCGCCTGGGGCAGAGGTGTCACAAGCCCATGGCTTGCGCTGTTGCACCGCGGGAGCCGTCGCTCCTGCCCGTTCAAAGTATATTGGTGCAGATGGCGGGAATCGAACCATTCTCTGCCGGATGGCTGTGGAGAATTTTGCGCACCTTTCACCCAACCACCGATCGCTGGACTTGCTGCATCCGGACAGCTTCCGTGCGGATCGGGCCGGTCCTCGCGGATACCGGAAGTGAGCGCTCTACCATTGAGCTACATCTGCGAAACTTTTGTGCCGAAAGCGCTTCGCTCCGGCTTGTTTGCGTGCAGCATGGCACGCTTGATATTGGCTTTGGCGGCAGGCCTCGAACCCTGCATCCCCGGTTTTCAAATCGCATGTGCTGTCCGGAGCTCTCCCTGTTACTCACCCCTTTCCATATCTCTTTCCCGTCTCCTCGAGGGTCGGTGCTTATGGTCCACAGTTTTCATTCCCAAACGCCTGTCGGGCGTTGAACCCGCTCTGCGTTTCTATAGCCGATGCGATTGTTACGCTCGGGAACTACTGGCTGTTTTCCATAACCACCTCGCACCTGTCGGTCGCGGGCGAGTGAATGGCGGTAGCTTTCATTGAGCTTTACGCCAAATTCGATGCCCGGTGCCCCGGGCAGTTCGATTGCTCCGATTGGCACATGAGGCGGCCGAAGGGAGCGAATGAGGATCTTGAAATGGTGGAGCCAAGGGGGATCGAACCCCTGACCTCCTGCATGCCATGCAGGCGCTCTCCCAGCTGAGCTATGGCCCCGTTTTGCCAGGCCGCAACGCGGGGTGGCAAGGTATTCTGGTGGACCCAGTCGGACTCGAACCGACCACCTCCTGCGTGCAAAGCAGGCGCTCTCCCAGATGAGCTATGGGCCCGTTGAAGCTATATGGGAACATTCTTGGTGCTCCCAAAGCCTCTTACGCTACAGCAAGCAGGCTTGCCTGAAAATCTTCCCGCTGCGCCTCGCGGTAGCGAGCGAGGATCTCGTAGGTGGCACAGCGCATGGTGCCTTCGTCGGTGCCGGAGATGGAGCTGTTGCGCGTCCAACCCCCGATGGAGGCGGTGATGCGGCCACCGGTGCGGTTCATGGAAAAGTCGATCGCTCCATCGAGGATACCTTCGACTTTGGTGTCGTCAATATGTGTGATTTCGAGGGCCATGTTTGGCTCCTTTCTATTTCTTGGCGCCCAACCAGGAAGGTTGGCGCATGGTGTAGATGTGCCGGCAGGAAAAACCCATAAGGCGTTGATAAATATGGCGGACAGGGCGGGATTTGAACCCGCGAGAGACCTCTCGGCCTCTGACCTCTTAGCAGGAGGTTGGTTTAAGCCACTCACCCACCTGTCCGGAAACCTGGAGGAGAGAAGGGGATTCGAACCCCTGAGACGGTTGCCCGTCTACGCACTTTCCAAGCGCGCGCAATCGACCACTCTGCCATCTCTCCATGTGATGTGGCCGCTATGACCTGTCAAGGCAGGTCGAGTTGATGGCGGAAACGCTGGGATTTGAACCCAGGGGGCGACCAGAGGCCGCCCGGCGACTTTCGAGGCCGCTGCATTAAACCACTCTGCCACGTTTCCGTATTATTGGTGGACCCAGTCGGGATCGAACCGACGACCTGATGCTTGCAAAGCAACTGCTCTCCCAGCTGAGCTATGGGCCCGTAGAACTCACCGCAGCTTGAGATGCCCGGTGAGTTCGGTGATCTTTTCCGGCTCGCCTGGTCCGATTGCCAGTGCCGTGTAGGTTTCGACGCCGTGAAACTCGGTGCGTCCTGCATCCTTGATGACGGCGCAGGCGATGCCGGCTTCCAGGGCGCGCCGATGAAGCTCGAGGAACTCCTCTTCTCCATTGATGCCAACGGCGATCTTGGCGAATGCTCCGTCAAGCCACATGCGAACGAAAGGGTTTCGACGGTGCTCGAGGATAACCTTCGAGCTGGCGTGCGCGCCTTGGGCAATTTCCTTGCCGCGTCGCATCTTGAGATCCGTGCGAAGCACGATGATCTGCTTGAGTTTGCCGCGGTGCTTGCGCATGACGCGGCGAAGAATGAACATCGGCAAAAGCGCCGTGAGTGAAGTCATGGGTCGGCCCTCTCGCCTGTCTGGGGCCGTTGCGGCCGTTGTATGGTAGGACCTGAGAGGTTCGAACTCCCGACATCCTCGGTGTAAACGAGGCGCTCTACCAGCTGAGCTAAGGTCCCATGTTGTCTTCACGCTCCTGAACTTCGAGAAGCGCCAGGAGCAGCGCCTCCTCGGACATCTCATCATCCGAGGAGGGGATTTTCGAGATCGCCCGCGCCCAACGGGCAGAAGCGATGGTGAAGCCCGGATCGGCATTTGCCAGTCCGTGCAGGATGGCAGCCCTTGCATGAGCTGCTCCGACACGGTGCGGAATGTCGTGATCATCGCACATCTCTCGACGTGTCTCGATCACCGCTCTCTCGAGCTCGCTGTCCGGTTCGAGAGCCGCGTAGGCGCGATCGCCGTGCCGGCTCCAGAAACTGTCGGAGGTCTCTTGCGCCGCATGCTCGAACAGCCGCCTGCGAGCGACGATACTGGGCTCTGGTCTTGGTCCGACGTGCCGAGAAACGGCTTCGAGATTGCCAGATGCAATATGCGCATCGACACAGGCGTCGCAAAGGATGCCGGGAGCGGGTCGATCTACAACAGGCACCAGCCAGACAAAGCTGGTAGTATCGTGCTTCGATCCCCAGCCCGCGTGGACAAAGAGGCCTTCATGGGTCGTGTCGCCGGCTGACATGCCGCAGGATGAACAGGCGTATTCCAAGGTGCCTCCTGGCTTTTGTTGGACGCGATGGTCGGGATCGAACCGACGACCTCACCCTTATGAGGGGTGCGCTCTTACCAGCTGAGCTACATCGCGATAAGTGATTTATCTGCCGTCCGGCCGGGGAGGGTAAGCGGGCCCTCCCCATGCCGTGGGCTACCGCCCCGCGTCCCGACTTTCTCTTGGCCGGCGTGCCCAGGGGTGCTTAGGCCCTGAAGGCACACTGCCTCAATCGGGGTCCGTCACGCGGAACGGTAGAATGGAGAACCGGATGGGGGTTGAACCCATGACCTGTTGATTAAGAGTCAACTGCTCTACCACTGAGCTACCGGTCCATAGTCTTCGACGGGGAGCACGATGGTGCTCAGACCCGCCGGCCTGGTCGCGATGGCAGGGCGTCACTCCCGCAACACGAGGTCATGAGCCACGTGCTCGCATAGCCCTTCGGTGAGCCCTGACTTCTGCATCGCATTCTTGAAACTGGAGCGGGCGATGGGGATCGAACCCACGACCTTCTGCATGGCAAGCAGACGCTCTACCCCTGAGCTACACCCGCAAGGTGGATGACTTGGGTCATCCGGGTAAATGGTGCGACTGACAAGGTTCGAACTTGTGACCCCTACGATGTCAACGTAGTGCTCTACCGCTGAGCTACAGTCGCGCCGTGGAAGGTATATGGGTGGATACCTTGGCAGCGGAAAAGAAAATCTCTTCGATTAGAGAGATTTTCCGGCGAAAGGTGGAGGACCCGCTCGGATTTGAACCGAGGACATCCTGATTAAAAGTCAGGCGCTCTAACCAACTGAGCTACGGGTCCATTCTGCGTTCCTGGCATTGGCAGGAACAGTGTGGAAATGGCTCCCCCAGCAGGGCTCGAACCTGCGACACATCGGTTAACAGCCGATTGCTCTACCAACTGAGCTATGAGGGAACAGAGGCTGGAAATTCCAGCGTCTGGTATCTGGAGCCGGCGCCCGGATTTCTCCGGAAGGTGCGCATCCTCGGGGTATCCATGGCCCCGCGCCGACATGAAAAAATGGAGCGGACGACGAGGTTCGAACTCGCGACATTCTGCTTGGAAGGCAGATGCTCTACCAGCTGAGCTACATCCGCATGGTGCGGCCGGCGGGACTTGAACCCGCACGGCGTTAAGCCAATGGTTTTTGAAACCATCGTGTCTACCGGTTCCACCACGGCCGCACATGAGTTTGGGTCGAGGTCGAACTGCACCAGGCAGGACCTCAAGACCAGTTGTAAGTGGCGCGCCCAGCGGGGTTTGAACCCGCGATTTCCGGCGTGACAGGCCGGCGTCTTAACCACTCGACCATGGGCGCACTAAGCAGGGGACGGCTATCAACCGCGACCTTTCGGGTCGCGGGTCACCGCCCGATCCGGCGCCGCACGCAGCGTCGACGGTATCGGCTCCTGCCGGTGGGACGGAGAGACCCACCGCGCGTCCCGACGACGGCGTCATGCGCCGCGG
>Ga0207987_1000147_pt1 | contig 22188 bp, 16 predicted proteins | sample ETNtaG_19_FD_185768 | JGI IMG/M metagenome (GOLD analysis project Ga0207987, IMG submission 185768) | Marine microbial and viral communities from oxygen minimum zone, Eastern Pacific Ocean - ETNP201302PF86A (SPAdes) (version 2) | ecosystem: Environmental > Aquatic > Marine > Oceanic ...
TTCAAAATTCGGCGTAAGGCTACCGTCACCCATCACCATTTTGGCAGGTTTGTTGTTTACACGAGTACTGTCAGCGGCAGAGCCATCTTCTAGCTTTAAATCAAAGTGAAGAATAACTTCGTTATCAGCACCAATTATCAATGAGTCTGTCATAACCTTTCCGAATACTACTTAATGGTTTCGCTACTGTCTGCCGCGCTTGTTTGCGCGTCTGCACCGTTGCCTTCGCTTTTTTTATCGCCATTTTTAAACATGTCGATAATAAGTAAAGCCGCGCCTATAAATATTGCGCTGTCGGCAATGTTAAACGCTGGCCAGTGGTAATTGTTTACGTAAAAATCTAAAAAGTCGATGACATAACCATGGACTAAACGGTCGTAAACATTGCCTAGTGCACCACCTAGAATAAAGGCAAACGCAACGGGCAGCATTTTTTGCGAACGGGGTGACTGCTTCAGCCACCACAAAATCACTAGACTTACTACAACAGCAATGGCAGTGAAGAACCAGCGCTGCCAGCCACCTGCATTTTCTAAAAAGCTAAATGCGGCGCCGTAATTATGTACGTAAGTAAAGTTAAAAAACGGCAATACCTGTATCGACTGATACAAAGACATACTGTCGATAACCGTGTACTTACTCCATTGGTCGAGGATAAACGCAATTGCGCTTATCCACAAAAAACGCAAGCCTGTTTCGCGAAAAAGCTTAAGCATAGTGGCGCTCTTCTCCATCACCATCAATGTTTGTCACACAGCGACCACAAAGCTCTTCGTGACCTTCATGTGAGCCTACATCTTCACGGTGATGCCAGCAGCGAACACACTTTTCACCGCTTGCTTTATCAACGCTCAACCATAAACCTTCAACGTCTGTAGCTTTCGCATCAGACGGTGCACTGTCAACTTTCGTTAGCGTAACGCCTGATGTAATAAGTACGAAGCGTAGCTCGTCTTCAAGCTTTGCAAGTACGTTGTACAACGACTCGGTAGCATAAAGCGAAATACTCGCTTCTAGTGAGCCACCTAGCTCGCCATCTTTACGCGCCTGTTCCATCGCCTGGTTTGCGGCATCTTTTACGCTTAGCACTTGATGCCATAGGGCATCGTTAAACGTATCGCTTTGCGTGAAGTTATTAAACCCTTCGTACCAGGTTTCAGTGAATACAAACTCGCTGCGCTCACCTGGTAACGTTTCCCAGATTTCTTGAGCAGTAAAGCTGGTAATAGGCGCCATCCAGCGAACCAATGCTTCGATAATATGATACATCGCCGTTTGGCATGAGCGACGGGCAAGGCCATCTGCTTTTGCCGTGTACTGACGGTCTTTAATCACGTCTAAATAGAACGAACCTAACTCAATTGAGCAGAAATGCGTAAGCTTCTGTGACACTACCAGCAAGTCGTAGTTGTCATACGCTTCGATAAGCTCTTCTTGAAGTGCCTTTGCACGAGCAACAATCCAGCGGTCGAGCGCGACCATATCTTCTTCTGCAACCGCATCTTCAACAGCGAAACCATTCAGGTTCGCAAGCAAGAAACGTGCGGTGTTACGTACGCGGCGATAGCCATCTGCAGCACGCTTTAAAATTTCATCCGATACCGCAATTTCACCGCGATAATCAGTAGATGCCACCCATAGACGAAGGATGTCTGCGCCTAATTTGTTAGTCACTTCCTGAGGTGCTACAACGTTACCTACCGACTTCGACATTTTTCTGCCGTGGGCATCTACCGTAAAGCCGTGTGTTAGCACTTCTTTATAAGGCGCGTGACCGTGCATGGCAGTTGATGACATAAGCGAAGACATAAACCAACCGCGATGCTGGTCAGAACCTTCAAGATATAAATCGGCAGAGGCCGGAATGTCATCGCGACGATCGACAACGAAGTAATGCGTTACACCCGAGTCAAACCAAACGTCTAAGGTATCGGTCACTTTTTCATAGTTGTCTAATTCGCTACCAAGCAGGGCTGCATCGTCGAGATCCCACCACGCTTGAATGCCTTTAGCTTCAACTTCTTGTGCCACCTTTTCCATTAACGCCGCAGACTCTGGGTGGATTTCACCGGTAAGTTTGTGCACATACAAAGGAATAGGCACGCCCCACGTACGTTGACGAGAGATACACCAATCTGGACGACCTTCAACCATTTTCTCAATGCGGTTTTGGCCCCAGTCTGGGATCCATTTGGTTTGCTTAATTTGTTCAAGTGATTCAGCGCGAAGGCCTTTTTTATCCATGCTTACAAACCACTGAGGCGTAGCGCGGAAGATGATTGGCGTTTTGTGGCGCCAGCAATGCGGGTAGCTGTGCTCGTATTTTACGTTTAGAACAAGGTTACCCTTCTCTTTAACCGTTTCGATAATTTCATCGTTGGCTTTAAATACAAACTGACCTGCAAACAGCGGTGTGTTTTCAAGGTACACGCCATTGTTGCCTACCGGATTGTACACTTCGATATCGTATTGCTTGCCCACGTTAAAGTCGTCAACACCATGGGCTGGCGCTGTGTGTACACAACCTGTACCAGACTCAGTCGTAACGTGGTCGCCTAGAATTAACGGAACTTCAAGGTCTAAGAATGGGTGATTAACTTTAAGCTTATCAAGCGCAGCACCAGTGCAGGTTGCCACTTCACGGAAATCTTCAACGCCGTAACGGTTCATGCAGCTTTCAAGCAGGTCCTGCGCTACCACTAGCCATTCATTTGAAGGCTGAACTTCAACAATCGCATAGGTAAGCTCTGGGTGTAAGCTGATTGCACGGTTGGCTGGCAGTGTCCACGGTGTGGTAGTCCAAATAACTACACCTGCTTTGTGTGTGGTTAAATCACCTTCAGACACACCAAACGCTTCTGCAATAGCAGCCACATCAGCTACTGGGAACTTAACGTCGATAGCAGGTGATACTTTGTCTTTGTATTCAACTTCTGCTTCAGCAAGTGCCGAACCACAATCTGTACACCAGTGAACAGGTTTGAAGCCCTTTTCTAAGTGACCAGAGTCTACAATTTTACTTAATGCACGAATGATGTCGGCTTCAGATTTGAAGTCCATCGTTTTGTATGGGTTATCCCATTCACCAAACACACCTAAGCGTTTAAAGTCAGCCATTTGGCCGTCAATTTGCTTTTGTGCGTATTCGCGACACTTCTGGCGAAATTCAGCCGCAGTAACTTTCTTACCTGGCTTACCAACTTTCTTTTCTACCATCAATTCAATCGGCAAACCGTGACAGTCCCATCCAGGAACGTACGGAGAATCGAAGTCAGAAAGGTTTTTCGACTTTACAATAATATCTTTGAGAATTTTGTTAACCGCGTGACCAATGTGAATATCGCCATTTGCATAAGGAGGGCCATCGTGAAGAATAAATGGCTTTTTGCCTTTTTTCGCTTCACGAATTTTGCTGTATACCCCTTTTTCCTGCCAGTCTTTAAGCATTTTCGGCTCGCGCTGAGCAAGGTTACCGCGCATAGGAAACGCAGTTTCTGGAAGGTTCAGTGTGGCTTTGTAATCACTCATAAAATTGTATTATCCGGTTACCTTAATTTTCACCCAATGCACTAACACATTGTGAAGGCGATATTCATTTTGCGATGTTCAAATTAAAACGCTGAATGTAAAAGGTTCAACGTAAAACTGTGTGTCGTTCTTACTAGCGCAAGGCTGACGTTAAATGTTCTAGCACAGTGACTTACTTACGCGTTTCGCGAACAAGGATCCACGTTTAAAAAAATCGAGCTCAATAAAACTGATACGCGCAAAAACTTTTCGTGACTTTATCACGTTTAACTATGCTAATAACAGACGCGCTTGTGCTGCATCTGCTTGAATTTGATCTTTCAACGCCTCAAAAGAATCAAATTTAATTTCATCTCTTATTTTTGCCATCGGAAACACCGTAATGGGCTTGCCGTAAAGGTCAGATGACAAATCAAAAATATGGACTTCTAACTGGTTTCTTACCCCGTTAACAGTAGGACGGGTACCAATGTTCGCAACGCCGTTATAGTGTTTACCATCTACGTCGACACGAACTGCGAACACGCCGTGAATTGGCGTTTTTTGGCGTTTTAGCATGACATTCGCGGTGGGAAAACCAATGGTGCGACCTTTTTTCTCGCCGTGAACCACCCTACCGTGAATAGCAAACGGGCGCCCTAGCATTTCGGTAGACAAACCGAAGTCGCTGTCAGCCAACGCTTCTCGCACCGCGGTAGAGCTTATTCGATGGGCATGCATGGTAAAACTGTGGGTGCTTACTACTTCGAAACCGTATTGGCGACCTGCCGCCTCGAGCATTTCGAAATCCCCTTTGCGGCCATTGCCAAAACGGAAATCGTCGCCAACAACAAGAAATTTAACACCCAGTTTGTCCACCAATAAATCGTGAACGAAGGTATCGGCACTTTGCTTAGCAAACTCCGCGTTAAATCGCACAGCAAGCAGTCTGTCGACACCTTGTTGGCGCAGCAACTCGTACTTTTCGCGAAGAGGGCTTATACGCGCTGGCGCTTTGTCAGGCATAAAGACTTCTTCAGGCTGAGGTTCGAACACCATTACGGTGGCAGGAAGTGATAGCGATTTCGCTTTTTCAAGCACGTTAGCCAACACAGCTTGATGACCACGGTGTACGCCGTCGAACTTGCCAATAGTGAGCACACACCCTTTATGGTGCGGTTTTACATTGTTTAGCCCGCGGATAAATTCCACTGTTAGCCACTACCTTTTAACTGCTAGAAAATCAAAGCTCGCGATTATAGCCGACCGCGAGCACAATACCAAGCGCACACGCCATTCTCACATGCCGCCTTTAGTTATACTGAAAATTACTCGCCGCCGCTTTTGAAATGCCTGGGTCGCATGCCCAGCACAACCATGGTGGTCATGAACAGTATGACCGACAGCGATATGGTTATTCCTACTTCTAACATTTGGGCGGAAAGAGACAAATCAAAGAAAGCTAAGCCTTGATCTCGATAATAAATGAGCCCGCCCATGGCTGCACTTGCAATAACTACACGCACAATAAACAGAACCGATGTGCGGCTTAACGCAAATACACCTTGTTTATGCAGCGTAATATAAAGCAAAGCGGCGTTAAGCGTAGCTGACATACTGGTAGCAACAGCAAGCCCTACATAACCAAACGGAATCGCTAAAATAAGGTTAAACACCATGTTAGCGACCATACACCAAATACCAAATTTCACTGGTGTCTTAGTGTCTTGACGGGAGTAAAACCCCGGCGCGAGAATTTTTACCAGCATAAAGCTGATTAAGCCAAATGAGTATGCAGTAAGTGAGTAAGACGCCATGATGGCTGTTTCAGCGGTAAACGCGCCGCGCTGAAAAATAACGGTCAGAATAGGCCTTGCCATCACGCCAAGCCCCACAGCTGCGGGAATACCCAATAAACAGACCATGCGAAACGCCCAATCAATGTTGGCAGCAAACGCTTTGGGATTGTTACTAACGTGATTCCGGGAAAGCGTAGGTAAAATGACTGTTGCGATGGCAATACCAAACAACCCTAGGGGAAATTCAAGCAGCCTGTCTGAATAGTATAACCAGCTAATAGAACCGGTAACTAAAAAGCTGGCGATGAAGGTATCAAACAACAAATTGATTTGCCCTACTGACACACCGAATAAGGCAGGGATCATCAGGGTGCGTACTTTTACCACGTTTTCGTCATGCCAGCCCCACTTTGGCTTTACCAAGAGCCCTGCCCTGAACAAAAACGGTAGTTGAAACAAGAACTGTACGATACCGCCGATAAACACACCCCACGCTAGCGCGTATGCGGGTTGCTCCAGCGTAGGTGCTAAGTATATTGCGCATGCAATAATGCACACGTTAAGTAAAACAGGGGTAAAGGCAGCAACCGCAAACTTATTGAGCGTATTGAGTATCGCCCCTGCCAACCCAGTCAGAGAGATAAACGCCAAATAAGGAAAGGTAATTTTTAACATGGTCGACGCGAGCACAAACTTATCTCCGGCCTCGTCCCCTTCGAGCCACGCCACAAACCAGCCTGTACCAAATAAAGCCGCCAAAACAGGAGATGCTATTACCCCTATAATAGAAACTACAAAAACAATAGCGCCTAATGTACCGCTGACTTTTGCAACGAACTCTCTAAGCTGCTTTTTATCGTCGTTCTCGTGGACTTCGGTTAATACCGGAATAAACGCTTGTGCAAATGCACCTTCAGCGAATAGACGACGAAGAAAATTAGGAATTTTGTTAGCAAAGAAAAATACGTCAGCGGCTGCCCCATCCCCCATAAGCTTGGCAACAACAACATCACGTACCAAGCCTAATACTCGCGAGACCAAGGTCATAATACTGACGATAAGACCAGATTTTATTAACTTCCGTGACACGTCACACTTCCAATAAGAGGTAAAGAATAGGCTGAATTGCATCAGCCATTTGAAAGATAGTCAAAGGCGTCTGCCAAGCGCAAAGCGGCAACGCTAGGTTGCAAGCGAGCCATAATAACTAAAGGCTATCGCAGGTGAAACGATTTCTTCAAAATAGTTGTGCATCTTTAACAACTTTCTTGTTATAATCCGCGCCCGGTATGGGGTGCTGTCGTTTATGCATGTCTATCGCTAAAATGTCTTGAAAGGATATCACTACGAATCTCTTTCAAAAAATGTCGCAGAGAAATGTCGCAAAGAATGTGCAACGTGTTGAGCATACTTTGTGTTCAATAGCTTGCGCGTTTTAACGCGGAACGATTTAAGTTTTAAATCGTTTGACATTTGGGCGTTTGGTAGGCACAATCCGCACCCTCGTTTTTGACATGAATTTATTTTGGGAGTTACACCTTGGCTAACATTAAGTCTGCTAAGAAGCGTGCAATCCAAGCCGAAAAGCGTCGTCAGCACAACGCTAGCCGTCGTTCAATGACTCGTACAAGCATCAAGAAAGTTATCGCTGCAATTGCAAGCGGTGACAAAGAAGCGGCACAAGCTGCACTTACTGCTGCTACTCCAGTACTTGACAGAATGGCTACTAAAGGCTTGATTCACAAGAACAAAGCTGCTCGTCATAAGAGCCGTCTAGCTGCACAAATCAAAGCACTAGGTTAATCTTTACGATTAGTAGTTAAAAAAGCGCCCTTCGGCGCTTTTTTTGTATCTGTAATCGACGCTAATTAGCATGGGTTACTGATTTCAAATTTAGACTTAAAGGCATAAAGCCCACCACTAGGCGAGCTCTGTTACAGTCTTTGCGGTGTGTTCACATCCCAGCTATCCGCTTATCAGCTCATTTTTCTTATTGAGCTTGCCGGTGCAATACGCATGATCCAGTGAAGGATGGCCCAAGGCCAGCTTGGCACAAACGCATTCGCTTTTTCTTTATTGATTGCATTGACCATCGCGCGACAGCCCACATCGGTATCAACAATAAACGGTACTTTCTCTACTTTTTCGTTTATTTCGCTGCGAATAAAACCGGGGTGAATACAGGTGACGTTAATTGGCGTATTCATTACATCCATTCGAATGCCTTCGGTCATTGATGTAAGCCCTGCTTTTGTTGCCGCGTATACAGTCATGGCGCGTCTAAACCCGCGCACCGCGCTTATAGATGAAATCGTCACAAGATGACCACTATTTTGTGCCCTAAAGATAGCCATTGCCGCTTCACATTGTGCTAGCGCCGACACAAAGTTAGTCACCGCCGTTTGCTTGTTAGCGTGGAAATACCCAGTGCCAATAGACGCGCCCTTGCCCATGCCTGCGTTTACAATGACTCTATCAAGGGTTCCCATGTCGGCTTTGAATGCGTCGAATACTTCAAAAACCGCATCGTGATCATTGACATCCAGCGAGCGAATATACACATCAATGTTTGGGTTAATTGAATGCAATTCGTCTTTCAATTTTTCTAAATTCTCAAAGCGTCTTGCGCATAGGGCTAGGTTACAACCCTGTTTGGCAAACTCAATCGCCATTCCCTTGCCTAGGCCTGAACTCGCGCCTGTGATCAGAATATTGCGTCTTGTTGTCATTATCGTTTTCCTGATGCTTTTATGGCCTTATTACAACGCCACATTAAGTAATGAATGAAGATCCAAAAGTTTTTGAACGCTGGATTATTGGTTTGCTTGTGGTGGTATCGATAGTAGATTTGCTGGGCAATACCGGCTAAACGGAAAAGCCCGTATACCTCGTAAAAGGTAAAATCATCTACATCTATTTCCATCTCTTTGCAGTAGTACGCAACCACCTGCTTTCGAGTTAGCATACCGGGTAAGTGAGTAGGCTGGCGGCGCGTTGATTGGGCCAAAAAGTCATCATCCGCTTGTACCCAATACGCCAAGGTATTACCCAAGTCCATAAGCGGGTCCCCCAAGGTCGCCAGTTCCCAGTCCAACACACCAATAATTTGCGTATAGTTATCTGGCTTTAACACCACGTTGTCGAATCGGATGTCATTGTGGGTAATACAAATGCGTTCATTAGCGGGCATGTGGTTTTCTAGCCAGCGCATTATTTTTTTACCCGAGGGGACATTCCAGGTTTTTGCTTTACTATAGCGTTCGCTCCACCCGCTTATTTGGCGTTCTATATAGCCAGCACCTTTACCTAAGTGCTCAAGCCCCGCTTTCTTATAATCCACTTTATGAAGCTCGATTAAGCTATCAAGTACATTAGTGCAGAGTTGTTTGGTTTGCTGCTCAGACGTGTTTAAGCCTTTGGGTAAGTTCTTACGTGGTATCACGCCGGTAAACTTCTCCATTACGTAAAACTCTGTGCCTATAACGCTCTCGTCTTCACAAAGTCCAAGCATTTCTGGCACATAGCGGTAAACAGGTTTTAACGCATGCTGTAACCGGTACTCCCGCCCCATATCGTGAGCACCTTTCGCTTTAGTACCTGCCGGTGCCCTTCGCAAAATTAACGACGTTTGTTCGCTCTGGTTTTGTTTACTGCCTTGATAGTCCAAGCAATACGTCCAATTAGACGCGCCCCCAGAATACTGGGTGACTTGAGGCAAGCTATCGCTACTTTGTATCGTGGCCTTCAATGATGGACTCGAGGCACTAATATTTTCCTTAAGCCAATTGTGTACAGCGCTGACGTCTAGCTCTTCGCCTGCACGTACGCTGTCGGCTTTATCTACGACCTGTTGTTGCATATCTCATTCTTCTTGTAATTCTGTTTCAAAGGGCCTATTCAAAGTGCTAACTCACAATCTTTGGCTAGAAGATACTTCTGTTTGTGCCTGTACAAGAGCAGCTCGACAATTATCTTCGGACAGCTTGGCGACAAACACAGGTGAGCGCGTTTCCGTTTTACCTAATTTTGCTTTAAATTTGCTTTAAATTTGCTTTTCCATTGCACGCTTCATCATCTTCGTTTGATTGAGCATATTTTTGATATAACGCTGGGTTGGCAGCAGCTTCTTTAACAAGAAAGCGCGTTTACCCAGTTTATGGGTAAGAATAAGAAACTGCTTTTTATCGACTTGCTGAAATATGGACTCAGCCACGTCTTCTTTCGTCATGTCTGCTTTGGCAAAGAACTTATTGAGCATTTTGTGCGACGCTGGATTGCTGCTTCGCATCGACTCATCTAAATTCGTTTTGAAGAAGCTTGGACAAACTACACTAACGTCAATATTGTCAGGTGCTAATTCCAACTTCATGGTTTCAGAAAACGACACGACTGCAGCTTTAACCGCGTTATAACTTCCCATATAAGGAATAGGCGTTAGCCCCGCTTGCGATGCAATATTAATGAAATAGCCACCGCCTTGCTCTCGCATTAACGGTAAGAGTGCACGACTGACTCTCACCATGCCTAACACATTAATATCAAACACCCACTGCCATTGCTCAATGCTCTCATCTAAAAGGCTGCCACCAGAAGCAACACCCGCATTGTTAAACACAGTGTCAACACCGCCCCAGCGAGTTTCCAAGGTGTTCGCTAACGTTTGAACATCATTTTCAGAGGTTATATCGCAATGGATGTAAAACGCATTGGCACCTTGGGCGGATAGCGTATTTACTGTTTCATCGCCTCTTTCTTGGTTAATATCGGCAATGCAAATATCTAACCCCTCGTCTTTGCCTGCCCACTTTTCCGCCCACTTAAGGGCAATGGCCTGACCTAAGCCGGTAGCGCCACCGGTAATCAATACGCGCATGATGTGTTTCCTAACTGTTCTTGTTTCATTATTCTTGTATCGGCGTTTATGTTTAGTTGCGCTTTATTGTGTTAAGCGCTAATCAGTACTTCACTATTCTCTCGAATTGACCGCCTTATCAATCCAATCAAACTGATTCCGTCTTTTGCAGTGACACTGATAGCTGTTCGTTACGCATTTTTCGTTTTGCCCACAGGGCCAATAGTGCGGGCCCGATGTACATTGCTACGCCGTATACACCAGGTGCAATCGCGTAATCAGGCGCATCTAAAAAGGTAATACATATCAGCATTGCAAGCGCCGCGTTTTGCACGCCTATTTCAATGGCCAGCGTGAGCGAGTCTTTAAATGCTAGGTTTGAAAGTTTAGCAAGCCCGAGTCCTAACAATACCGATGATAAATTTAACGTTAAGCAAACCAAAAACGCGCTTTCAAAGGACGCGGCTAAATTGTTTCTTTCTGAAACCAGCACGCCCACAATCATAAGCAACATGAAGTACATAGAAAACTGCCGGAAGAAGCTTTCAGTTTTAGTGGCAAACCTGCTGTTAAAGCGACGAATGGTCATGCCTAAAATGACCGGTACAATTGATATACCAACCAGCCCGATCACTGTTTGAATAATAGAAAAGTCTGGCGCGTTTTCTTTTACAAAGTAATCAAGAGCAAATTGAATGATAAAGGGCGTTGAGAAAACGCAAGCGATGGTAGAAATAGCGGTTAAGCTTACTGAAAGGGCCAGATTTGCTTTTGCAATGTGGCTGATTAAATTACTGGTCGTTCCGCCTGGGCATGCCGCTAAAACCATGACACCAACCGCAATATAATCGGGTAGACCAAAAACAAAGCACAGTCCTAGCGCCAACATAGGCAGCAATATAATTTGCCCTATAAAACCCGTTATTACTGCTTTAGGTGCTTTAAGTAGTCGGGCAAAGTCTGCAAGGGTTAGCGTTAGCCCCATACCAAACATAACAAATGCCAACGCTAGAGGTAACAACACCTCGGTAAGTACAGATGCCTGCATGCACACGCCCCTTACAAAAGAAGCCTCTATAAAAGAAACCTTTTATTAACATTTAAGCCAGTGTACTCTGTTTAATAATAAATAAAAATGATGCCTTATTATGGAAACCCATAAATAATATGCATGGAAAATTAGACCTAAATTTGTTTGTTGTGCTGCGCGCGGTCTACGATCAGGGCAGCATTACGAAAGCCGCCAACGCACTGCATATTACTCAGCCTGCGGTGAGTCACGCCTTAGGTCGTCTGCGAGAGAAATTTGATGATCCGCTGTTTATTCGTCATGGACGACAAGTCGTGCCTACCCCATTTTGCCAAGGCATTATTGCATCGGTTGTGAAATCAATCGAAACCCTTGAAAGTACGTTAAAAGGTAAAGTGGGCTTTGATATAAGTGATAAACCCCGTCAGGTGAACCTTGGCTTAAGAGATGTTTTAGAATCTATATTTTTTCCCGTGCTTATTCCTGAGCTTGTAAAACATACTCCCAATATCACGGTGAATAGTAGACAGGTTACCTGGCCCGAGCTTGCTCCCGCGTTAGCCGCTAAAGAGCTTGATATCGTAATTGACGCGTTAGTTCCCACCAGCCGTGACATTCGTTCACAGTTTATCTGCGAAGAAACGTTTGTCGTGGTATGCGCGCCTAGCAATAGCTACGTAGATAACCCGTGTATCAAGAGCTACTCAGTTGCACAGCATGCGCTTGTATCTTTAAAAGACTCTAAATTAGATACGGTAGATCTAGCCCTTGCTCAGCACAATTTACATCGCAACATCGCATTGCAGTGTGAACACTACTTTGCCGCCGTTAACGTAGTTAGCCAATGCGATCTTTTGCTGACCATGCCAACGCGATTCGCCCAACAATTCAGTAATAAATTCGATATCGAAATTCTGCCCCTTCCATTTGACGTCCCCCCACTCCCCGTACACATGTACTGGCACAAACACGCCGATGAAGACTTAGTGAATGTATGGATGCGAGATAGGCTTTTAGACGTGGCGAGTAAGTTGGGGTTATAGCGCGTATTTGTGTTGCTGTAACACAATGGTCAAGCAAGCGTCACGGTAGTGTCAATTTGCAAACCTATAGTGACGATCCAAGGCATCGCTTTGGGAAACCGCTATGAAAAAGACACACTATCGAACACTTTGGCTTTCAGATATCCATTTGGGTAATCGCGACTGCAAAGCTGAATACTTACTTTCCTTTCTTAATAGCATCACTGTAGACACCCTCTATTTGGTGGGAGATATCGTTGATATGTGGCAAATGTCCAAACAATTTCGCTGGCCACAGGCGCACAATCAAGTGATGCACAAATTCATGCAAATGAGCCAAGACGGCACGCGTGTGGTGTACTTACCCGGCAACCACGATGAACCAATTCAGTCTTATTCTGGTATGGCCTTCGGTGATATAGAAATAGAGCGAGAGTTGGTTCACACCACAGCACAAGGGAAGCGTTATTTAGTCTTACATGGCGATCAGTTCGATGGCGATGTAACTATGGGCAAATTCCATGCGTGGATTGGCGATAAAGGTTACGACCTTTTGCTTTTTCTAAATAGAGAGTTTAATCGCCTACGCGCGTGGCGCAAGCGAGAATACTGGTCACTTGCGGGCTATATTAAAAAACACATTAAAGGAGCGAATGAAGCCATCGCCCGTTATCGAGAAGCATGCTGCAGGCGCGCCGATGAAATGGGGCTCGACGGTGTTGTGTGTGGCCATATTCATCACCCTGAAAGCAGCTTTGAAAACGGCATTCACTACATTAATGATGGGGACTGGATAGAAAACTGCAGTGCACTGTCAGAAGACGTGAACGGTAACTTATCTCTTATTCATTACCTTGATTCATTAGAGTCAGCCACCGTAACACCAATTACAACCAAAACCTCTCGCTCAGAAGCAGCATAGCTGACATTACACAAATGGGGCTGTAACGGCCCCTGACTTTTGCTACTCACCAAGCAACAGGTGAATTCCAAACCCATCCATAAAGGTTAGGGCCTGCTGACCTGTGCCCCACATCATAGGTTAACAGGTCATAGTTACAACTTTTTAACACTGTCAAATAACTGCCATGAAACTGTGTGAAAAGCGTCACATTGCCCTGCTATTGTTCGCCAAAACCAGAAGAGAAACAGGTTCTATGTTTACTGTAAACGACGTACTGAACAAACATTACCCTCAAGTAGCAAATAACCCCATTCTATTTAAGTCGCTGTCATTCGTCTTAAGGCACCTTCTTCACGAACGTGAAATTACCGAATTTGGTGAAGCATATCCGCATTACGAAGATATCGATTTCGTAGAGCAAGTGCTGGAATATTTTAATATCAGCTACTCCACCCGCGATGTAGAAAAAGAGCGCATTCCAAGTGAAGGTAGAGTGGTGATTATTGCTAACCATCCGATTGGCTCACTCGACGCACTTGCGCTTATAAAGCTGGTTAGTGAAGTACGTCACGACTTGAAAGTGGTCGCCAATGAAATGCTTATGGCCATTGAACCGCTTCACGATATGCTGTTACCTGTAAACAATATGCAGGGAGGCACACCAAAACAGCATTTATCGGCAATTCAAAAACACCTTAACAGCGACGGCGCCATACTGATTTTTCCTGCCGGTGAAGTTTCTCGATTACGCCCACAAGGTGTTCGCGACACCAGATGGCACACAGGTTTTTTACGCATTGCAAAGCAAGCAAAAGCACCGATATTGCCGGTTTATATAGACGCGAAAAATAGCCCGCTTTTTTACGGCGTGTCCATGGTGTACAAGCCATTAGCCACCGCGCTGCTCGTCAAAGAGATGTTCAAACAGCGTAAGAAGCATTTACCTATGCGCATTGGCGAACTTATTCCATTTGAAGCGTACCAGCAAACCAACATACCGTTAAAAGAGCAGGTAAAGCTGTTTAAGCGCCACTTGTATCGCATTGGCAGTAACAAGAAAGGCGTATTTGAAACCCAGGCTTCCATTGCCATGCCAGAAGACAGAAAAGAACTGGCCCGCGCTATGCGAGACTGCGAACATTTAGGTGAAACTGGCGACGGAAAATCTATTTACCTATACCAACACAAAAGCTGTTCACCGATTATGCGAGAGATTGGCCGCCTGCGAGAAGTGGCGTTTCGAGCCGTGGGCGAAGGTACCAACAAGCGTAGAGACATCGATCAATACGACTCCCACTATTATCACCTTGTACTTTGGGATGACAACGATTTAGAAATTGTGGGTGCCTACCGCTTTGGCGATGCTGAGCTTTTGACAGCGCCAGACCACCCTACCGGGCTCTACTCTGCGACTTTATTTAATTACGGTAAGGACAACGATAAACTCTTCAAAGAAGGCTTAGAGCTAGGGCGAAGCTTTGTCCAGCCTCGCTATTGGGGAAAGCGTAGTTTAGATTATTTGTGGTTTGGTATCGGGGCATTTTTAAGCCGCTACCCAAAGTATCGCTATCTGTTTGGTGCGGTGTCACTCAGTAATGCCTACCCTGAACCCGCTAAAGATTTATTGGTACAATTCTATTCCACGTACTTCCCTGCCAAGTTTGGCGAAGCGACCTGCAAGCGACCTTATCAAATGGCGAACGACGCGTTACATCAATTTACAGGTAACGATTACAAGGCAGAATTTACGCAGCTAAAGCATTTACTGGCTAACATGGGCGTAAACGTACCAACGCTGTATAAGCAGTATTCTGAAGTGGCTAAAGACGGCGGGGTGGCATTTTTAGGCTTTAATGTCGACCCAGATTTTAACGACTGTATCGACGGACTGGTGGTGGTTGACATGCAAACACTTACTGAGAAAAAGCGCAAACGCTATCTAACCGATATTCAGCTTAAAGCCACAGCCTAAGCGAAGAGGGAGCTTCTGACAAACGCTCCCTTTCTCATTCTACGGCCTTCCGCTTTACTGAAAATTTCAGAAGTCGTTATCGCTCGCCAACATACTTAAGAATGTCGGTATAAATATCTTCAAGAGTGAGCAAATCAGACACGTGAATGTGTTCGTTTATTTGATGAATGGTGGTGTTTGGCACACCCACTTCAACCACTTGTGTGTGCTCACTAGCAAAAAAACGCCCGTCAGAAGTACCACCAGATGTACTGATAACAGGGTAACGCCCTGTAGCGCCCTTTATCGCTTTTTCTACGCAGGCAATTAAGCAATGCTCCGCATTACTCTTGGGCTTGCTCAAGTAAGCTTCACAGGGTCTTGAAAAGCTAACTTCGGCTTCTGTATCAATGCTATTGATAATACTGCGCAGCAATACCGCTAAACTGTTTTGATTAAACTGCCACGAATATCTGACATTAAACTCTATACGAACAGCACTAGGCACTATGTTATCAGTGAAGCTTCCCGTGTCCATGTGTGTTATTTGAAGCGTAGTACCAGGGAAATCATCACTCCCCTTGTCAAATGGATACTGTGTTAGCGCATTAATCACGTTACTCGCTTTGTGAATAGCATTTACCGCTGTCTTTGGATAAGCCACGTGACCTTGCTTTCCTGCAATATGGATAGTGCCGGAAAGTGAGCCTCTGCGTCCAATCTTAATCGTATCGCCGGTTGATGCAGATGCAGAAGGCTCACCGACTAGGCACATATCAAGCTGGACATTTTTAGATGCCAAATACTCAGCTATCCATTTAGAGCCCCACTCCGCCTCCCCTTCTTCATCACTGGTGATTAGCCACCAGAAAGAGACCTTTTCCTTATCTAACGAGGCAATGGTTCGCTCTGTGGCCGCTAGCATGGCTGCGATGCCTGTTTTCATATCGGCAGCACCACGTCCATATAATTTATTTTTGCTAATTACGGGACTAAAAGGTGGTGACTTCCACCTATCAAGAGGACCTGGGGGCACTACATCAGTATGGCCGCTAAATGCAAAGTGATTCGGGCCCTGCCCCCACCTGGCGACGAGGTTGCTCACGCCATTAATTGTGTATTTTTCACAAAAGAAACCGAGCTTTTCGAGCTTGTATATCAGGTAACTTTGGCAACCAGCGTCCTGTGGGGTAATCGACGCTCTTGCCATAAGCACTTCGGAAAAATAAATACTGCGAGCTGGCGCTATGGAAGGTAAAGGCTGAATTGACATGCATAAGAAACCTTTATGAAACGTGAGTCTATTACACAAATGTAAAGTGACACGGCAATAACAGATTTACGACAATGCCATGACAGCGGACAAAGTAACCTGAAGCTAAAAATAATAAAGGGTGATAACAAGGAAGGCGACAATGGGTGAGTTGGCGACTAGGACTGGCTCGTTAAGATTTGTCTAAATCAACGCGCGTTGTTATAACTAGAACATAACTTAAAGAAAGGCATTACTGTGTTAAAAATCATTGTTTTAATACCCCTTATTTTGTCACTACTCTGGTTTGGCTATTTACAAGCCAACAAATACACTCTGGAGCAAGGCAAGCAAGGGTTTCTGTACATATTCGTGTTATCTGGTGTTATTGCGGCATTTTATACACTGATGCTGTTCTTAACGAACTAACGCACTTCAAATAAATAGCCAATCACTGTGTTGTAAAAAAAAGCCAGCATCTATGAAAGAGGCTGGCTTTTTAGTATTTACCGGTGTCACTGTTAGTCGCAGCGACAGCTTTTACGCAGCAGTGCTTATAGCGTCTGTGAGATAGTCACTTCTGCATTTGCGCGAAGCGCATCAATATATTGTTGATAAACGCGCTGGCCTTGTACCTGAGCAAGGCGCTGCTTCAGGCTTTCACCCAACTCATTCTCAAGCTCTGGTGCTGCGTTAACGTTTTCAAGCATAACAACAGCAACGTCACCGTTTACCGTTGTTGCAACATCAACTTTATCTTCGCCTTCAAGGGCAAGAGAGAAAAGCGTGTCAACGAGTGCACGTGCAAGTGTACCGCCCGCTCTCGGAACAGCAGCTGCTGTCTCCCAAGACACAGACTTTTCAGCTAGCTCGCTTTCAACGCTTTCTCCAGCACGCACTTTTTGTGCGATATCAAACGCCCAAGCTTCTGCAGCTTCTTTTGACTTTTCAGCCTTAACAGAGGCTTCGATGCCTTCGCGTACTTCTTCAAGAGATTGAGTACGCTGAGGCTGATGCTCAATAACACGCGCAACAACAACGGTTTCGTCGTCTAGTTCTATAATATCGCTATTAAGCCCTTCATCAATAAGTTCAGAAGAGAAAGCAACGTCTAGTAAACCAGGGAAGCTTAGATCAGCAGGTGCGGTGTTACGACTAAATACCACTGACTCTTGCACAGGCAAATCAACCGCGTTCGCTGCATCTTCTAGCGTATCAGGTACTTCAAACGCAATTTCAGCTAACGTATTTTGAAGCTCAAAGTACTTTTCCATAGCCGCGTCATAAAGAAGCGTATCGCGAATCTCACCCGCTACTTCATCGAAAGATTTAACTTGTGCTTCTTTTAAGTCTGTTAACTTGATGATGTGAAAACCAAACTCGGTTTCAACTACGTCGGATACATCGCCAACATTTTGTAAAGCAAAAGCTGCTTCATCAAACGCTGGGTCCATCATTTCTGGTGTAATGAAGTCTAAGTCACCACCGTTTTCGGCAGAGAATGTGTCATCAGAGTTTGCTTCTGCAAGAGCCGCAAAGTCTGCACCGTTGTCGAGTTCTGCTTTTAATGATTCTGCTTTTGCTTTCGCTGCATCGGCATCATCGCCCGCTTCGATAAGAATATGAGAAACACGGCGCTCTTCTTCTTTGCCGTAGCTTCCCAGGTTATTTTCGTAGTACGTGCGAACCGCTTCTTCATCAACCGAAACGCGATCTTTCAAGTCATCGACACTTAACTTAACGTAAGCAAGTTTAACCTGCTCGTCAGTATCGAAAGAGGCGATGTTGTTATTATAAAAAGCTTCAACATCCGCATCTGTCACTTCAATTGAGCCGGCAAATTCATCAGAGCTCACTAGCACGTATTTCGCATCACGAGTTTGGCGCTGTAGCGCATTCGCTTGCTGTACTTCACCGTCCAACGCAAATGAAGAATTCGTTAGCGCTGCAGCCAACTGGTTTTGTGTCATTTGAACGCGCAGATAATCACGGAAATCGGCTACTTGAAAACCGTTTTGACGAAGAATGGCTTGGAAACGTTCGTTATCGAACTGACCACCAAACTGGAATTCAGGCATTTGTGTTATGGTTTCGCGAATTTGTTTATCACTTACGCGCAATCCCATGTCCGTCGCTTGTTGCTGAATTAATTTTTCAGCAATAAGTCTGTCCAGTACATTTCTTCTGAAATCTGCGAGGTATTGCTCACTAGAGAAAAGCTGTGCGATGCTTTCGCCGTATTGTGACTCCATTTGTGCACGCTGATTCTGATATGCACGCTCTAGTTCTTGTGCCGAAATTTCTTCGCCATTAACAGTAGCTACTGCAGTAGTACCTGATGATGTTAGGTAGCTACCTACACCTGCGAATACGAAACTTAAAACGATAAGCGCGATAATCGCCATCGCCCATGGGCCTTGAGAACCTTCTCTGATTCTTTCTAGCATGATTGTTCTTCAACTCCGTTGCTTACTACAGTTACCTCAAACCATCACAAATCCGTGAGTGCGAGATAAAATAAGCGCTGATTATAACCCAATGCTGCCGAATATAAACGACCAAAACACACTATTTGTACTGTCTTTCGTTAAGTTCGAACGTTGCGAGGACATGTATAAAACTCATCAAGCCTCGTAGGGTTATTTCTACTCTTAAAATATTGGGGTCAGAGTCATTACTCTGACCCCAATATTGAATTCTTTGTTTTAGAAATAAAAAAGGCGATGGACTAGCCATCGCCTTTTTCTATAATTTTTGTGCTTAGTTACAAGCGTCTTTCAGTGCTTTACCAGCTTTGAAAGATGGAACTTTCGCTGCTGAAATCTGAATAGTCTCACCAGTTTGTGGGTTGCGGCCACTGCGAGCTGAACGTTCGCGAACTGAGAAAGTACCAAAGCCTACTAGTGCAACTTGGTCGCCGTCTTTAAGTGCCGCAGTTACTGAGTCAGTGAATGCGTCAAGAGCGCGGCCAGCAGCTGCTTTAGAAATGTCTGCACCAGCAGCGATTTGGTCGATAAGTTGAGACTTGTTCACAATTATGATCCCCTTCGATTGTTATTATACTGTTTGTCCAAAACGATTTTGCTTGAACGTTATAGCAAGCTTGATTGTTAACATCAAGCTTCAGTCACAAATAATTAACTTTATTAATGAATCGCTGCAATCCCTTTTGTGGCAAGGCTTCAAGCGAATACCACTTAAAGGTAACACAACTTTTGCGACTTGAAAGCCCTAATTTTAAAAAAATCAGGTTTTCTTTCGCCCAATGCACATTTTTTGTTCAATTATTGCAATTTTATAGCAAAAAAACGGCTACACGCCTTTAAAAACAAAGGATTGTAGCCCGTCGATTAAGTTATTTTTTAACCACCTTGACGCTTTCTACAGGTTCCTGCAGTGCAATATCAAGAACTTCATCAATCCACTTAACCGGATGGATTGATAAATCTTTCTTCACGTTGTCTGGAATTTCTTCCAAATCACGCTCGTTATCTTTTGGAATAACGACAGTTTTAATGCCGCCTCGATGCGCAGCTAATAGTTTTTCTTTAAGTCCACCAATAGCAAGCACCTCACCACGTAGGGTGATTTCACCGGTCATAGCTACATCGCACTTCACAGGGTTACCCGTAAGTGACGAGACAAGTGCAGTGCACATAGCAATACCTGCGCTAGGGCCATCTTTCGGCGTAGCACCTTCAGGTACGTGCACGTGAATATCACGTTTCTCGTAGAAGTCATCGTTTATGCGAAGCTTTTCTGCACGACTTCTTACCACCGTCATAGCAGCCTTAATAGACTCTTGCATGACATCACCTAACGAACCCGTTGATGTCATTTTGCCTTTGCCCGGAACCGACGTTGTTTCAATGGTCAGTAAGTCACCACCTACCTGCGTCCAAGCAAGTCCTGTAACTTGGCCAATTTGATTGTCTTTGTCCGCTTTACCGTAGTCAAAGCGTTGAACGCCAAGATAGTCCTTAAGGTTATCCTGAGTTACTACTACTTTGTCTTTGCTCTTCTTAAGCAAAATATCTTTCACGGCTTTACGGCATACCTTCGATACTTCGCGCTCTAAGCTACGAACCCCGGCTTCACGGGTATAGTATCGAATCATACCGATAACGGCAGAATCGGTAATTTCCAACTCCTTCGCTTTAAGCCCATTGCGTTCCATTTGCTTACCAATTAAATGGTTCTTTGCAATGTTGAGTTTTTCATCTTCTGTGTAGCCAGATAGACGAATCACTTCCATACGGTCAAGTAATGGGCCTGGAATATTCATGCTATTAGAGGTGGCTACGAACATAACGTCTGACAGGTCGTAGTCGACTTCCAGATAATGATCACTAAAGCTATTGTTTTGCTCTGGATCTAGTACTTCAAGCAGCGCTGACGCAGGGTCGCCTCGCATATCTGATGACATCTTATCGATTTCATCAAGTAAGAAGAGCGGGTTTTTAACCCCTACTTTCGCCATTTTTTGAACTAGCTTACCTGGCAATGAACCAATGTAGGTACGACGGTGACCACGGATTTCAGCTTCGTCACGTACGCCACCTAGTGCCATACGCACATATTTGCGACCTGTCGCTTTAGCTATCGACTGGCCTAATGAAGTTTTACCTACACCTGGAGGACCAACAAGACACAGAATTGGGCCTTTTAGCTTCTTAACACGCTGCTGAACGGCTAAATACTCAAGAATGCGCTCTTTCACTTTCTCAAGGCCGTAGTGATCTTCGTTAAGCACACCTTCTGCGCGGGAAAGATCTTTCTTCACTGGCGAGCGCTTGTTCCACGGCACGTTAGTCAGCCATTCAATGTAACTTCGAAGCACGGTAGCTTCTGCAGACATTGGTGACATCATCTTAAGCTTTTGAAGTTCAGCTTTCGCTTTATCTTCCGCTTCTTTAGGCATTTTAGCGTCGGCTATCTTTTTAGATAACGCTTCAAATTCGTCAGGTGCGTCATCCAGTTCACCCAACTCTTTCTGAATAGCCTTCATCTGCTCATTCAAGTAGTACTCGCGCTGGCTCTTTTCCATTTGCTTTTTAACACGGGTACGAATTTTCTTTTCGACCTGCAGCAAATCAATTTCGCCTTCCATCAGCGCCATCAGATATTCAAGACGCTCATTGACGCCCTGCATCTCTAACACTTTTTGCTTTTCAGTCAGCTTAAGAGGCATATGTGCAGCCATGGTGTCGGCTAAACGAGGCGCATCTTCAATGCCATTTAGTGATGTCAGTACTTCTGGTGGAATTTTTTTGTTTAGCTTTACATAGCCTTCAAACTGAGAAACCGCAGAGCGAATAAGCACTTCTTGTTCGCTCTCATCAATCTCTTCATCAGTTAGTTTGTCTACATTAGCAACAAAGAACGGCTCTGATTGCTTATAGCTTTCAATTTCACCGCGTACACTACCTTCTACCAGCACTTTAACCGTACCGTCGGGTAGCTTTAGAAGTTGTAGGATAGTAGCAATAGTACCGACGGTATAGATGTCGTCCGCTTCAGGCTCATCAACGCCAGCGTCTTTTTGTGCTACTAGAAAAATTTGTTTGTCATTATCCATTGCCGCTTCTAGACAACGAATTGATTTCTCACGCCCAACAAATAGGGGTATGACCATATGCGGGTAAACAACCACGTCCCGCAAGGCAAGCACAGGAATTTCAATGCGATTTTCACGCTCAACTGTCATACTTGTTCTCAATTAGTTTGAAATGTCATTTTTATATGGGGATGCAAGAGCAAAGTTCAATCGAAACTTATTAAAGTGCGTTAATTCCTTAACCTTACCTTCCCTGCTCTAGGGCCTGTTGACCTTAGTACAACCATTATCGATTTTGCCTCGAATGGCAATAC
>Ga0207987_1000149_pt1 | contig 22096 bp, 17 predicted proteins | sample ETNtaG_19_FD_185768 | JGI IMG/M metagenome (GOLD analysis project Ga0207987, IMG submission 185768) | Marine microbial and viral communities from oxygen minimum zone, Eastern Pacific Ocean - ETNP201302PF86A (SPAdes) (version 2) | ecosystem: Environmental > Aquatic > Marine > Oceanic ...
CCTTGCCGGGCTCCTCGACACGCTCCGGGTAACCCTTGCTGCTGAAGTGATAACCCCAGCGCGTGGTCTCGGAGATATAGCCAAGAAAGCCCATCCCGAAGACGCCGAGGAAGAGCAGGAAGGCCAGGACCGCAAAAATCGGCCGCCGGGTGATCTTGCGCTCCTTACCGCGGTCTATTACCGGCAACAGGAAGAGAACAAGCGCGACACCGTTAATCGTCAACACTCCGAGAAAGGCGGGATCGACACCCCAGGATCTGAGAAAAGGCAGTGCCGAGTAGAGATTGTCATCGAAGTACTTGAGGAACTGGTACATCGGCAGGAAGTACCACTCCGGCTTGATGCCATCTGGAGTTCCAAACCTGTCGGCCGGCTCCCCGAGATGCCAGGGCCACCAGGTGGCAAAAGTCACCAGGAGAGCGAAGCCGAGGCTGCAGGCGATCAGATCCCTATAAACCTGCCGTGGGAAGAAAGGCTCGCTGCCGCCCTTGGCCAGCGCTGCCTTATTGCCCAGTTCGATCTCATCGGTAACTGTGGTCTTGGGCGAGATCCCCTTCCAGGTTATCAGGGCGAGGTGATAGCCGACGAGGGCCAGCAGCAGCAGAGGCAGGATGACCACATGGAGGGCGAAGAAGCGGCCGAGGGTGGCTCCGGAAACATCCTCTCCCCCACAGATGAGCTCCTTCAGCGTTGACCCGATCACCGGAAAAGAGTCGACCGCCCCCAGCCCTACCCGGGTAGCCCAGAAGGCAAGCTGGTTCCAGGGCAGCAGGTAGCCTGAGAAACAGAAGAGCATCGAGACCCCCAGCAGGAGCATTCCCACGAACCAGGTAAACTCTCGAGGACGCTTGTAGGATCCGTACCAGACGACCTTGAGCATGTGAAGCACGAGCACCACGATAATGAAACTCGCGCCCCAGGAATGCATCTGCCGAATGAGCCAACCCAGCCGGGCGTGATACTCAATCGTCTGCACCGACTTGAAGGCCAGTGTCTCCTCGGGAACGTAAAGCGTCAGCAGGAGACAGCCGGTAAAAAACTGGAGAGCGAAGAAGAACAGGGCCAGCGCCCCAGTGGTATAGAGCCAGGACAGGCGTGTCGGAACAGGCTTGCCGGCCTGCTCTCCCGCGAGGGCGAGCATCCTCTCGCCTCCGCTTCGATCGAGCAGCCATGCTTTCAGCCTTGCGATAGACTTTCCTGTCTTGTCCGGCAATTCTCTCACCCAGCTCAGGTTGGATTTTCCAGGTAACGATCAAGAAGAACAACCGCTCCGGAGCCATCATCGTCGGCGAGCGCGAATTCCCGCAGCGGCTCCTGCGGAGGTTTCCTGGTTACCTTTCCAGAAGTATCGAAGGCTCCCCCGTGACACGGACAGTGAAAGCCGCGCACGCCCTTATTCCAGTTAACGTTGCAATCGAGATGGGTGCACTTCGCATCAAAGGCCCTCAGGCTGTCCCCAACCTTGAGCACATAGACCTTTTTTCCATTGAACTGCACCGGCACCGGCTCAGCGCCAACGGCATCGAAGTACGAGCGGTCCTGCTCCAACTGGAGTTTTGCCTGGCGCGGCCGACGCGGCAGGGGCCGCAGGAAATTAACCGCGGCGACCACCAATCCTCCAGCGTAAACCAACGGAAAAAGAAGCAGCGCAAGGTGCTCAAACATTCGCCGTGTCATCGAAAGCTACTCCTGATGCGGATCATCCACCGGACTCGACTGGTCCTCCACCTCTTCAACAGGCTTAGCATACCTCCTCTAAAGCCTCCGGTCCACAGCGACCTTCGACAGGGAATCAGGATCAAGAAGCTGAACCTTCAAGCCTCTCCGACCACGCAGTTGCGCTCACCCAACTGGATGACATCCCCCGCTGCCAGCCTCTTTCCACGGCGGGTTTCGACAATCCCGTTAACCGAGACCTCGCCTGCGCGGATGAGCACCTTGGCTTCACCGCCGCTCTCTACCCAGCCCTGGTATTTAAGGAATTGATCCAGCTTGAAGGTCTTCAAGGCGTTCGGGCTTCTCCACCCAGCATCAACATCCGTCGTAAGTCTCGCAATCGATGCCGTCATCGGTCGGATCGCCGCCGCAGGCGAAGGGCCCCGGATCAGCGGGAATCGTCCCGCCAACAAAAAGGAACTGGAAAATGACAATCCCATCAGTCAGCTGGACCACGCCGTTGTCGTCTGTATCCGCCGCGTCAAGACAGGAGGGCATAGCCGCCCCCATGAACAGGGTGTTGAGAATCCGGATCCCATCGGTCAACTGCAGGGCTCCATTACCATCGGTGTCGCCGCGCTTGAAGCGCTCCTCTGGTTCGACCTCGGCAGGGCGAACGCTGATGCTCAGGTCCTCAGGTCCGCCGGGAATCTCGATACCGAATTCGTCGAGAAAGCCCACGCGGAAATTATGCTCACCACCGCCATCGAAGATCTTGACCATCAGGGTATGGCGCCCGGGCTCGAGAACGATGTTTCCGAGGTTCGGATAATCAAAGGGCTGGTCCTGGTACATCCTGTCAAGAGCGCCTCGGGAGGCGTTGTTGACATGCAGGCTCTGCCCATCGAGGAGCAACTGGACCGAATCGTCACTGGAGACGCCGAGGTGAATTTCAACCTCCTCCTTAACGTCAAGGTAGGTCACCGCGTAGCACATCACGTTGTCATTGCTCCCGTAGATGCTGTCGAAATCGATGCGATCATCGTCATCGTCACGGTCAAGCCACTCGACCCAGGTGGGCACCTCATCAGGATTACGGCCCATTTCGTTCGACGCCAGGCCGGTAGAAGCGGACGCGCCGTTATAGTCAGGCTCCATCGTCATTGCGCCAACCGGAACAATCTCCGTCTCTGAGGTTTCCCCATCTGTGAGGTAGTCCCTGGCTATTTCTTCTTCGCCCGGAGCAGCCCCGCCATCCCGGGTAAACGGACCGAGAACCAGCCAGTTCTGGATACTGCCGAAATCGCTCACGGAAGCCAGGCTTGCAGCTGAGCTGGCATTCGCCTCTCCTGAAATGACAAAGACAAAATCGTTTTCCGGTTCGGCAACCTCGCCGGAAAAGGAGCCTGAAACAGAATTGTCAGGTATGACCGAATAGGTCAGCTCGGTGATATTCCCTTCACTGATGTCCAATTCCCAGCGAACGATATTATCCTCGATGACCTGCCCCTCCTGTCCAACGCTGGTAATTTCCCATTGAGGCGGAATCGTCTCGGTAACCGTAACGAGCTCGGCCCGCGAACACACCCCAGGTCCGCGACGATTCGACAGCGACAGCACGACCGGGTACTCCTCACCATCCTCATAGACCGCCGTCTCTTCCCCCTCGACCTCGAATCGACCATCCCAGAGCGATCGGCTGGCCTCTACCGGCGCCGTCCGGCAGCCGCCGATCAGGGTAATCGTCAGGTCATCAATACGGGCGGTAGCTCCCGGCTGCTGGACCTGGCCAAAGGAGGCTCCGAAGACAACCTCTACATTGGTCGCATCATCCAGGGTCTGCCGAGTGTGGCTCAGGCCATTGGTGTCGACCACCTGGAGTTGGGGCTCCTCGGGGGGATCATCTCCCTCCTCCCAGAGCTTCATACTGATCTGCACCGGCCCTCCATCGTCATCTCCCTGGGCGGAAACCTCGACCCAATACCATTCGCCCTGGATGATCGGAAAACCCGGATCCGCCCTGGCGTAACCTACAGCTCCGTTCGGCCATTCAAGATGAGGAACCGCCTGGTGGCAGCCGGTAAACTCGGCAATCGCCAGGGTGCCATCAAAGAACTCCCCATCAACGCCTTCGGGGTAGATAACACAGGCGTAGCCTCTCTCAAGCGAGGCATCTAGCTCCGCATTGGGTCCATCAAAAACCCCCACCCTTCCCCGCATGTAGATCAGCAGCTCGCTGATGGTCTCGAGATTCACCAGGGCTCTCAGGCGGTAGTCCTTCGATCCCTCGGGAAAGATCTCAGCGACCGTATTCGGATAGAGACTGGCAAGCGCGATCCCTGAGACGGCGTGGTTGGTCATCAACAGGGTGCCATCATTGATCTCGAGACCGCCGATCGGATACAGGTCCCCGCAAAGATCAACAACGCCCGGGTGGAAGAAATCCTCCAGCTCCTCCGGCTCCTCGAATTCATAGACCAGCAGATCCTCTTCCTCCTGCTTGCCCTGGGCCTGCAGAAGCGCTGGAGAAACAGAAAACAAGGCGAAGAGCGCCACCCACAAGCCACAAAGAAGATTCCCGGCTTTTAACATCAATATCCCCTCCTCGTAGAGGCGGTCCGCTTATTTCAGAACTCAGGCAGAGCGACCCAAACGTTCTGCTTTACTAATTGTAGATACTCAACAGCCCCTCTACAAACCCTTATTGAGAACGAAGAGCCCGGCCCTGAAGCTCTCAATGTCCGCAGGCGGAGCAAAACGGTTGGCCTCGCCCCGCGCCCCCGTGTTAGAAGACCAGTCCCAGCGCCAGGATGGCCCGGAAAGAAACAATTCGGCAACAAGGAGATTTCCCCCGTGGCAACCATTACAGGCCTTACCGTCCGCGACATCCGCATCCCGACCTCGGACAGCCTCACCGGCTCTGATGCGATGAACCCTGATCCTGACTACTCGGCGGCCTACGTAGAGCTCCAGACCGACCATCCCGATGGACTCGCAGGCCACGGCCTGGCCTTTACAATCGGCCGCGGCAACGAGCTCTGCGCCGCCGCGGTTGAGGCCTGGAAGCCCTTCGTCATCGGATTGGATCTTGACGACATCAGGGCTGACATGCGCTCCTTCTGGAGAAGGCTGACGGGCGACAGCCAGTTGAGATGGGTAGGGCCTGAGAAGGGAACCGTTCACATGGCCTCTGCGGCGATCATCAACGCCGCCTGGGATCTCCTCGCCAAGCTGGAGGGGAAGCCGCTCTGGAAGCTGCTGGCGGATATGAGCGCCGAGGAGCTGGTCGCCTGCATCGATTTCACCTACATCTCAGATCTGCTGACCCCCGAGGAAGCGGTCGAATTGCTGCGGGAAAAGGAAACCGGCCGTGAGGCCCGGGAACAGGAAATGCTGGAGCGCGGCTTTCCCGCCTACACGACCTCTACAGGATGGCTCGGCTACGAAGATGAAAAGGTCAGGGACCTCTGCCGGAAAGCCGTAGAAGATGGATGGTCGCACGTCAAGATCAAGGTTGGAGCCGACCTCCAGGATGACATCCGCCGATCGTCGATCATCCGTGAAATGATCGGCCCGGATCGCGAGCTCATGTTTGATGCCAACCAGGTGTGGGATGTGGCTGAGGCCATCGAGAACATGAAGCACCTTGCGGAATTTTCACCGCTCTGGATCGAGGAGCCCACCAGCCCGGATGATGTTCTCGGCCACGCGGCCATCGCCAGAGCCGTCGCCCCCATCGGAGTTGCCACCGGAGAGTGCTGCCAGAACCGCGTGCTCTTCAAACAGTTCCTGCAGGCCGAAGCAATCCAGTTCGTTCAGATCGACAGTTGCCGGCTCGGTGGAGTCAACGAGGTTCTCTCCGTGCTCCTCATGGCCGCCAAGTGCGGCGTGCCGGTCTGCCCTCACGCCGGCGGCATCGGACTCTGCGAACATGTCCAGCACCTCGCGATCTTTGACTACATCAGGGCCGGCTGCAGCCTGGAGAACCGCGTGATCGAATACGTCGACAACCTGCATGAGCACTTCGAGAACCCCGTCACGATGCGCGACTGCCGCTACCTGCCTCCACAGGCCCCCGGCTACTCGACCACCATGGTCGAAGCCTCCCTCGCTCACTACGAATTCCCCTCGGGAACAGCCTGGAGAGACCGCTGATGACGGGCGCTATTTCTTCTTCTCGAGCGCGATCCTGTGCCGCTTGAGCGCCTCGGAGGCATAAGCGTAGAACTTGTCGAGGTCCGCTCCGAGATACCAGATCCTGCCGCGCGGACCAAGCACCAGCCAATGAGGAGCTCTGGGTATCCCGAGGGTCTTCACCAGCGGGGAGGAGAAGCCCTTGCCGTCATGAAGCTGCGCCCAGGGGATCTTCCAACGGTCCCGCGCCGTCTCAAATGCTCCCTTGTCGGTGTCCAGGTTCACCCCGAAGATCATCACCTTCCCCTTAAGTACGGGATATTTCCTGACAGCCTGCTCGAGGGATGATTCAGGATTCCTGCCAAGGGTCTCGATGAACTGTCCGTGTTTTGCCGTATCTGACCTCCAGAAATGGACTAATGTCACTTTCCCAGCCAGATTTATGAGATTTAATTTAGCTTTTTTTCCGCCCTTTCTAACCACAACTTCAAAGGCCGGCATATCCCGGCTCGTCAACAGGGCGAGGTACCTCAAGGGACCTTTAGCTTTTGCAGCCCAGTCGGAACTGGGAAATCCATCTACCAGCCGGGCAAAATATTCCCGAGCTCTGTCGGACTCATCCCTCAAAAAGGAATCACTCGCAAGCAGGTAGAGTCCCTGGGCCTGGCCGGCCGGGTCGCCGGAATCCTCCGCCATCGCTTTCCACTGGAATATCGCGCCTGACCTATCTCCACCAATTATAAGGACTTCCGCGCATAACGAACGGACTTGAGCGAGCTTCGGAGAAGACGAATTCGTTTGGATGAACTCCCTGAGTCTCTCCGCGACAACCCGGTAGCCCTGCTGGATGGAATCTCGATCCGGATATTCCTTCTCCAATGATTCGATGAGCTTCGCGTAGCTACCGCCCTCAACCTCCGTTTCATCTTCTGTACCGGCCGCCATCCCGGAGACCTGGAGGCCGATAATGATCGCCGGAAAAAGCCATAACCCAAGAAGCACACCGAATATATGCCTAACTGCAACCACCTGGGTAAAATCAAATGATATTGACATGAAAACGAGCAAAGTTAGAATTCGAACTTAGAAAGAGAAGTTGTACAGAGTTGCTTTTGGTCAGTTTTGTACGATTTCGGTCAGTTTTGCCACTTACTCCCGGCAGGAAGTTACAGAATACTTCTAAATGGAGTGACTTAGCGGGCTCTCGCGGAGCAAAAAGGTGGACCGCGGAGCGTAACTTGATCCGCCGCTTCCAAAATGGAGACAACACCAGTCCATCTCGCCTCCATCGGAGTTAAAATACTAGAACAAGCAAGAATACGATAGGTTAAGAAAAGCCAAGGTTGTACACCACCACGTAAAATTAAGAGATAACTCCACCAACCACCAGTCTCTTAATTCCCTTGGTTTTTCTTTCTTTTTCACCCGGCTCGTCCGGGTTTTTTCGTTTTCATCCCCCCCCATTTCTCCTGCAGGAAGAAATTCTGGACCGGCGGTGACAGGGTAAGTCCTCGATAAAAGGCGGGTGATTTTCCCGTCGATACACCCGTCTCGAAACAGCTCCAATTTCTCCCCTGCCGACCTCGCAACCGCTGAGCAGGAAGCCGCGAAACCTCACCTGGAAGAACGCGGCGCGGCGGCCCGCTGGGGAATACGTCAGGGTTCGCCGGTGATCTCGCTGAGATGAGCCGAGAGCTTTTCAACCAGCGCAGGAAAACCCGGCTGAAGAACAAAGGGAGACGAAAAGGAATCAACCCGGCCGTAATGAAGCCCGGCCTCACCGGCGATCTGCTGACTCCTGCCAATGGTTATCTTCCGAAAGCCTTTGTGGTCGCCGAAGAAGCTGCGCAGGTGGAGCCGCAGGTGAAAATCATGGGTGCCGATGCCGACCCCTTCCCAGGTCTCCTTGGCGAGACCGGGAGCGAAGCCCGCCACCCGGAAGCGATCACGTTGAAGAGCTCCGATGACCTTGTTGACCAGCGGCTCATCAAGCTCCTTCCCCGCCACCACGACCTGGTCACTGCTGAATGACCAGGAGCCGGCAAGGTGGGCGAGGACCCAGGATGTCTTACCCCGCGTAAGCACCAGCTCCGCCGCGTTCCCGGGCATCAATTCCGAGATAGCCCGTTCCCTGAACACAGGCGGGCCGAACTCCAGCCGGCCTGGCCATTTCGAGATAATGAGAAAGCGGCTGCGGTCCCCCGAGCGCTCAGCGACAAAGGCATCGATCTCCGCGTCCCTCGGATCACTCGACCGCCGAAGCAGGCGAAGCGTGTGGAGCTCTCCTGTCCCGGTCTCCACCGTGACCTCCCCGAGGGCCGGCGCAGCCGGCTCCCCGGCCTCAGAGGCAGGTTCATAAAATTTCTCGACCAGGAGATCTCGCAGCTCAGCGAGAGCTTCTGGAACAACCAGCCGATCTCCTCTGAAGGAGTCGCCCTTGTTCCCGGTCTCCACGATATGCCCCTTCCCTTCCTCGCCGGGGGAATCGGAGGAGGCTTTCCGGATAACAAAGGAGCCCCCCGGCCCCCGGCACCGGACCTCGGAAAACTCGACGCCCTCAAAATCAAAGACCTTGGCCGTCTGGTATTTCTGCGCCTCCTCGAGAAGCCTCTTCGCCGGCCCCTCGAGGCCGCTGAAAACAAACCCTCCCTCACCGGCGCGAAGCCAGACGAACCGTTCCTCTCCCTCCTCAAAACTGGCTCCCACCTCCAGGCTGATCCGATCACCCCGGCGATGCTCAACCTCCAGCTTCAGGCGGGGCTTGTCGAGCCCGTATGTCGTAAGGAGCTCATCTGTAACTTCTTGCGGTAGAACAAATTGCTTTATTTTCCAGGCGTTCAGTTCCGAAAGCAGCGTGTCAGTCTTAACCCGGTCGGCCAGCAAGCCGGCCAGGGGAGCACCCTCGGCAAAACGCCACCTGCGAGTCTTTTCTTCCCGGCGAAACGCCTTGCGGGCCTTCTGCGAACCGCTCACCTCAAAGGCAATGCAGTCGGCCGGCGCTACGGGAACGAGAGCCTTCGACCGCAACTCATCGAGGCTGGCCGAAAAGGCTGTCCGGGCTGTGGACCGGGCCACGATGATGGTCTTCTGATCGATACGGGCGAAGATGTCCTCTTTCAGACCGGGATGCTGACGTCCCACCTCGATCGAATGCTCTTTGCCCTGGCGAGTTTTAAAGTTGATGGACACCCAGGGTCCGGCCTCATCGCACCACTTCCCGGCATCCTCCGAGTCCTCCGGCACCTCGACCACCTTGACCATGTCGGCTATCTCCCAGAGAACTCCCTGGATCCGCGGAACGAAGCCTCGGAATTTGACCGGCTCGGTAATATTCCAATCGTATTCGCCGCTGCGCTCGAGAGAGATCTTGCGGGCGCTCGCGCCCGCCGCGGCCTCATCTGCTGACAATCCATGGACGATTTCAAACGCGACAATATCCGCCGGCTCGACATCCCCGAACGCCTCCGCCGCGCCCGACCAGACCTGCCTGCGGCTCTCGAAGAAGTGGGCATAGAGGGTCGCCGCGATGGCGATCACGAAGAGTAAAGCAGTCGTACGATTACCCGAGCGGCCTTTTCCCATCAGGATCTCCTGAGAAAATAAACACAGACACCGAGGGCCAGAAAAATCCCGGGAAAGATCAGCACCGCGGCCAGGAAGACAAACCGTCTCAAGGAGGGATTGCCCGCCAGGTCAATTCGGCGTTCCTGGGAACGAACTCCTCCCTCGCTGACCAGCTCCTCCCTTTCGACCAGCCAGTTGACGCAGTTCATTACAAAATCACGATGGTTCCCATTCAGGAAACCTCCCCCCTGGCTCGAGTTGTCCAGCAGCAGGCTCCCCGAGCCAAGCACCACCAGCCTGGTCGCCAGCGGCACCCAGTTCTCAGGCGGACGATCGATCTTTTCCTGGCGGGTGGCTGCCGCCACCGTAAAGTCGCTCCGCGCCTCCTCGCTGACTCCGCTCCCCGAAGAACCTCCGCCGACAAGATAGTAGCGTTCAACCTTGTCCGAGCCTCCGGTAGAGAGCAGCACATCGCTCGTGAGCCGAAATGGCGCGCCAACAGCCTTGAGAGGACGCGGCTCCAGCAGCCCCACACCAAAATCAGCCCTCCCGCCGTCTGAACCAGCGACCAGGGGCGCGGTCACGGGATGAATACTGTTGGCGCTACGGCAGACGACCCAGCTGCGGTCGGAGTAATCCTCCAGAACTGTTATCCTTGAACGAACCTTACCCTCGAGCACCTCTACTCCCCATTTCTCGAGAACACTCTCCAGCTTGCTCCTGCGCACCCCAAGGGTGACAAAGAGCTTCCCCCCGCCGGACAGATAGCCCTGGACGGCATCCAGTTCCGCCTGGGTAAACGCTTTTTCAGCTCCGGCGACAACCAACAGGTCGCAGTCTTCAGGAACCCTGCGAAGCTGTCCCAGGTCCAGGGACGCGAGGGCGAAGCCCGAGGCCTCCAGGTCATGCCGCAAGGCCATCATGGGCGAAGCTCCGCCCAGTTGAAACTCTCCGTGTCCCTGGGTGAAATAGCAACGCAGGCGTTTTCTGTGGATCAGGCGTTTGATCGCCGAGGTCATCGCCTCCTCCGCCCTGAAGGATGAGATCTGCATGGGCTCAGATGGGCTGGATGGGTTCGCCGTAAAGGTAGCTACATCCTCAGGCATCACGGTCTGACGCAGCCCCTTGCCTTCTCCTGTGTGGAAGATCAGGCGGTTGAACTGGCGGGAAGAGAGATCGTATTCTTCCCGGACCAACTCCCACCGGCTGGCATCCACCAGGGAATTCACCTCAGCTGCCACCCGGATCAGGGGCTGCTCGGAGGAATAAATCTTCAGAAGCTCGACGGCCCTTTGAAGAGAACGGTAATGAGCCATCTGCTTGCTGTTGTTGAGCTGAACGTAATAGGGAAAGACGACCCTGATCTCCTTCGTGACCAGCTTCAGAACCTCACGGGTTTCCGGCGAGAGCGAGTGAATCTTCTCCTCGGTAAAATCAATCCGGCCCGGATTGCGAAAAGCGATCCCGTTCACCACGAAGAGTATGTAGAGGAGCAGAAGCAGGTTGAGTATGAACCGGGTTCTCTGACCTGAGCGCCGGCGCGAGCTGAAGCTCTGCGGCTCATCCGCGGCGGGCTCAACGACAACCTCTTGCGTCTCGACTGCCTGTCTGTCGGTTTCAGATGGACTCATCGCCACTTACGTCCGTTGACCATGTTGATGGAGAGAAACAGAAAGAGACTGGTAAATCCAAGGTAGAAAACTATGTAGCGCAGCTCGACGACCCCCCCGATGTATTCACTCGAAAAATGGGCCTGGAAGCTCAGGTAGTGAAAGAGACGCTGCAATTCCGGTGTTTCCCGGTAGATCCAACCGAGAAACAGCAGCGAGAAGAACAGCAGGTTTCCGCTGAGCGACAGCACAGCGGCAACCAGCTGGTTGCGGGAAAAGGTGGAGGCCAGCAATCCCAGGGAGTTGGTCATGCAGCCAAGAAAGAACAATCCGAAATACATCGACTTGATCGGCCCCCAATCGGGCCCCGCCGGCTTCCCAAGCACCTCCAGCATCAGGACGAAGAGCAGCAGGGAGGACCAGATGAGCATATAGAACAGCTGGGTAGCCAGGAACTTGCCGCAGACAACCTCCGCGGCCCGCACAGGCGCCGTCATCAGCACTTCGATCGTTCCCGTACGCTTCTCCTCGGAAAACAGCCTCATGGCCAGCAGCGGCGACAGCGGAAGAACCCAGAAGAAAGCGAAGCTGAACAGCGACCTGATCACCAGCGTGATCTGCTGCGGATCCCGAGCGTAGTTGACGCAGTAGTAATAAAAAATCCAGCCGTTGGAGATCATGAACAGGAAGAGGACAACATAGGCAATAGGTGAATAGAACAGGGCCATGAATTCCCGCTGGAATATCGCCCAGGTATTCGTCGCCGCGCTCAGCCGGGTTCTGCTCATTCCTCACCCCCGACAATATCAAGGAAGACATCTTCAAGGCTCAGCTCTTCAGCCGCCAGTTGGCGCAGCCTCCAGCCGCCGGAGCTGACGGCATCGAATATCGTCTCCGCCCCCTCGCCCGCATCGTTGAAAAACACCCTGTAGCGGCAGTAGCCGGCGCCGGGACCAGCTCCCGCGTCTTCCAGCCTGTCAGTCTCCACCCTTGACACACCCGGGATAGCCTCAAAGGCGGCGCTCACCGCCTCATGAGGCCCGCCGACCTCGGCAACTACACAGACCCTGTCGGCCAGGGAGCCCTTGAGATTCTCAACCGTGTCGCCGGCGACAAGCCGTCCCCCGGAGATGATCGCCGCGCTGGAACAGACAAGCTCTACCTCGCTGAGTATGTGAGTCGACAGGATAACCGTCCTGTTGCGGCCGACCTCCTGGAGCAGGGATCTGAACTGCCGCACCTGCTCAGGGTCGAGTCCCACCGTGGGTTCATCGAGGATCAACACCGGGGGCTCGCCCCGGAGCGCATCCGCCAGGCCGATCCGCTGGCGATAGCCGCGCGACAGGGTCCCGATCATACGCCCTGCAACATCCACCGTCTGGGTTTCCTCGAGGGCGGCGCCTATCCGCCCCTTCCGGTCGGCACGGGAGATACCCTTGAGGCGGGAACGAAACCCCAGGTACTCACCAACCCTCATATCGGGATAGATCGGAACCCCCTCGGGCAGATAGCCGATCGAGTTTCGCACAGCGAGACTGTCTTCTCCGACGTCAAAGCCGTTGACGCTGACCCGGCCGGAATCGCCAGGCATGAAGCCCGCCAGGATCCTGAGCGTCGTGCTCTTGCCCGCGCCGTTGGGGCCAAGAAATCCCAGAACCTCGCCCTCGCCCACCGAGAACGAGATCCCCCGCAGAGCCTTTACAGGACCATAGCTCTTCACCAGACCATCAACTTCGATCAGGTTTCTCGACTCAGCCAATGAATTCAACTCTCCACACCCCGGCGGCAAGCCGCCGGCAGGCAATTTCCTGTTCAGGGGTTCCCCTGAATAGACGTCAGGATCTTCTCTTCTGTTTCCACCTTCCGGCATTTTAGCCCAGAATGACTTTCCGGGGTTGAGGAAAACGGGGGGCGCAGGCTCAGTACTCGCGACGCTCCCTGGAGGAAGGAATCCCCTCGGCCTCGCGGTATTTCGTGACCGTACGCCGGGAGATGCTGATCTCGACCTCTTCTAATTTTCGCACAATGGCGATATCGCTCAGAGGCTTGGCCTTGTCCTCCTCTTTGATGAAGTCCTTGATGCGCTGGATCACGCTGCCGCGAGCCTCCACATCTCCGCCGGATTTGGTCGCACCGCCGGTAAAGAAGAACTTCAACGCGTAAATCCCCCTGGGAGTCTGGATGTACTTGCCGCTGATGCCCCTGCTGATCGTTGAAACATGAACTCCGAGCAGATCAGCTACATCCGCCATCTTCAACGCCTTGAGATGGCTGATCCCGTGGTCGAGAAAGCCCGACTGGATATTGACGATCTCCTGGGCAATCTTGTGCAGTGTCGCCTGGCGTTGGCGGATCGCAGAAACCAGCCACTCAGCGTTATCGAGTTTTTTCTTCAGGTACTTCTGCAGCTCGGGATCCTTGCGTGACTGACGATAGAGATCCCGGTAATGGGAGCTGATCCTCAGGCGGGGAATATAATCCGAATCGACCCGAACCTCGTAGGCGCCCTCGACCTCATCGACAATGACGTCAGGCTTGACGTAATGGGGAGGATCTCCCCCAAACAGCTTGCCCGGCAGCGGGTTGAGAGAGGCGATGTTCTGCACCGCGTCCTTGATCTCCTCGATACCCACGCCCAGCCCCCTGGCAATTTTTGGCAGCCGGTTATGGCTGAGCTCTGAGAGGTATTCCCGGATGATCTTTTCTTCAAGGGGATAGTCCTGGCGATCCTTCTGCAGTTGCAGGAGAAGGCACTCGACGATATCGCGTCCCCCGACACCGGTCGGTTCGAGATCCTGGACAATATCGAGGGCGACCTCGAGCAGGAGCACCGCCGGGGGAGGGTCGATGGAGACCCTGACCTCTTCGAGGGAATACATGAGATAGCCGCGCTCATCGATATTGAAAATAATCGAACTGCAAAGCTCCCGAATCTCAAGCACCTGCGCTTCTGAAAAATCCAGCCGAGCGGGCGCCTCGACGTCAGGAGGAGCCGGGGCTCCATTCGACTCGGCCTCGGGCGCGGGCGCGTCTCCGCCAGGATCCTCTTGCGCGGCGGCGGACATCTTCGCGGACGCCTCAACCCGCCGCATGGCCGCCGCGATCTCGTCGTCGCTGAGCATGTGCACCTGGTCCTCGAGGTGATCCTGCAGGGAAATCGAACGATCGGCTGTATTGCTCATCGCCTCGAGCTTCTCATCCTTTTCCCCGCGGTAGCTCGCCGAGCTGCGCGATGGCGGAGCATCATCCTGGAAATAGCGGTCAGCCCGCTCCATTCGTTCCTGGAGAGACCCGAAAGGATCTTCCGCGGGCTCAGCTGATCCGTCGGCATCCTCTGAGGAAGTTGCCTCGGCCTGATCCGAGGAGGCATCCTCGCCGCCAGTGGTTTCTTCACTGGAGCGCTCGAGAGTTTCGTTATTCTCCAGCTCGGTATCTACACGATCCTGCAAATCCATGGAGTTCAGACAGAGAATCTCCATCGACATATACATCTGCGGCGAAAGCGTCTGGATCTGCTTGATCGCCTGGTGTTGGGAGAGACCTAATTCCATGGCGTTTCAGCCGTTTGCTCGTCAATTCCTGACCGAGCAGAACGGCCCGTGCTGAAGCTGAAAATACTGTTTTAAAGCCAGGGGGATCGACAAGTGAGTATAGAAGGCGTATCCGGCAAAGTCAACTTAAGTGAAAAGCAACCCCTTTGGAGAAAAACACTTAGGAGAGATTGAGTGAAAGGCGGTCAGGCCTCAGCAAATCTCTGTGCCCTCTCGAGCGGAGGCAGGTTCCGCCACAGGCTTTCCACGGGAGGAATACAACAGCAGAACTCCAAGTAGAAGGCTGAGCAGAGGAAACCAATGACCCCAGCTGCTGTAGAAGGACTCAACCCGCACCGGGATGAAGCTTTCGGTGAAGCTGTGGTCTTTCCAGATCACCCGGGGGCCATGAAACTCCCCGGTGATGTCAACAATACCCGATGGCCCCACGTTGGTGCAGCGCAGCACGGGAATCCTCGACTCCACTGACCTGAGGATCAGCACCGAGAGATGCTGGGGGATGTGAGCGGTGTTTCCATACCAATAGTCCTCGGTGATATTTACCAGGAAGTCGCTCCCAATAGCGGACTGGCGTACATATTCCGGCAGAACCGCCTCGTAACAGATGAGATTGCGAAACGTGCTCTTCCCCAGGGTCATCGGTGGATTGTCGTCACCAAGGCTCAGGTTACCAATGGCCGGAAAGGTCTGCCGCCACGACTCGGGCAGCAGATCCCAGCCCGGAACGCTCTCGCCGAATGGAACGGGATGGTTCTTCCTGTAGATTCCCCCGGAACCTCCGGGCGACAGGTAGACCGCTATATTGTAGGACTCATCGATCTCGAGAGCTCCCTGGGCGCCAGGCGCGAGAATCACCCCGGCGCCGCCAAAGACCATGGGGATCTTGAATTCGTCTCGTATGAATCTACCCGTTTTTTCAGCGTTCTCAGGATGGAGCCTCCACGAATCGGCCCCCGGAGCAAGGTCAAGAGGGATCCAGTCAATACCCTCAGGCCAGAGAAGCAGGTCGGCCTGGGGAGACAACTCGAGCAGTTCCCGGGTCTCGGCGATATAGGTCTGCAGGCCTGATTTACGACGCTCCATGGGATCCAGGAACCCCTGGACAAAACCAACGGTGAGCTTGTCCGCTGCCCGCCCCTGCTCCATGTGCTTGAGAGAGGCCAGCCGCATGGGCCCATAGACACAGCAGGCCAACAGCAGCCCCGTGCTGGCCGCCACCCTCCAGCGCGGAAACCCCTCGCCCCTGCCGCGCCAGCGGACGAACCCTGCAACAGTCGCGCTGGTCAGAAAAACGAGAGCTGTCAGTCCGCTGGCCCCCAGGACATCTACGCACTGCAGGAACCAGCTGCGTTCATAGAGCGCGCCTCCGAGATGCCATGGCCACAGCCGCGGGTAGTAATGCTCGAGTCCTATCCAGAGCGGCAGCACGAGCAGAATCTGCGGGGTGCTGCGGCAACGCCCGAGTGCCAATCCAAGAATCGCCCAGGGAACCGCCTCGTAACAAACCCAGAGCAGGTATAAAACCAGCGACAGGATTGTTCCCAGTGAGGTGAACTCGCTGATGGCGTGTCCAACCCAGGTGAAGGAGACCATCACGAAGGTCATGCCGCAGAGGCTGCCCAGGAGGAGTCCCCGTTTTTTCCCCGCACCCTGCGCCGCCAGCATCAGGGGACACAGCATCAAGAAGATCAGCAGGTCAAGGTTGTACGGTTTCCCGAAGATCGGAAAAGACAGAAAACCGAGAATGCCGCTTGAAACGGCCCCGGCGATGCTGGCTCGAGACAGCCTGGGAGCGCGTTCTCCACCAGGAACGGGAGGTTTTTCCTCTGAAGAGCTCATACTGTGATTGTGCACGCTCCTGCCAAGGTATCAAGGGAGGCTGGCATGCCCCCGGAACATCAGGAGCTTCTCCTGCGCAGTCCCTTCAGCAACATCGCGCCTTCTTCCATTCTGAATAACCGGCTGAGAAGAAAATAAACCGCCGCCGCGGCCAGGATGACCGTGAGAACCAGCCCGATCAATGCCGGCTTGCCGTAGGCTCCTGATTCGAGCGCCAGCCACTTGGAAGCCTGCCAGACGGCGCCGCCCATCAGGACTGAGCAGAATCCGCAGCCCGCCAACGACCTCAGCAACGCGCCAAAGTCAAAACACCTCACCCGTGACCTCATCAGAGTCAACAGCAACAGGACCTGGACGATCGCGGCGACCGAAGCCGCCAGGGCGATCCCCGTATAGCCCATCGGGCCGCTCGACAACCACCAGGCCAGCGGAAGACAGACCAGGAGATTCAGTGATGCCGCCAGCACGGGAGTTTTTATGTTTTTCATGGCGTAAAAGGCGGACACGAGCACCCGCGAAAGACCGACAAAGCAGAGACCGATGATGTGGAACTGGAAAGCATCGGCGGTCAGGTTCAGCGAGCTCTCGTCGAACTGCCCACTCTGGAATAGCATGGAAACGATCGGCTGCCGCAAGAGATAGAGGCCAACGGCGCTTGGAACCGTAATGAAAAGACTCAGGCGCAGCACCAGGCCAAGCGTGTCGGCGAAACCCTCGTCGTCCTCATCCGCGGCCAGGCGGGAGAGCGTCGTCAGGCTGACAGTGTTCAACGCGAAGACGAATACCCCCAGCACCACCTCCATGAGCCGACTCGAATAGCCAAGGGCGGAGACGTACCCATCATCCTCAAACCTCCAGGCCAGGAGAGACGAGAGAAAGATGTTGATCTGGTAGATCCCGGCCCCGAAAACCACCGGCAGGAAGAGCCTGCAGATATCGCGCACGCCGGGGTGGTCGAGGACAGGCCACTGAAGGCGTGGACGAACTCCCAGCTTCCAGACGAGAGATGCCAGCAGAAAGAACTGCAGCATGCCTCCGAGGATCACCGCCCCCGCGAAGACGTAGACCTCGTCCCCGGGAAAATACGGAGCGGCCAGCCAGCCCGTGGCGATAAATACCAGGTTGAAGAGAACCGGAGAGAATGCCGGACCGGTGAAGCTTCCATGGGCATGCAGGATCCCCTGGAACGATGCCGCCAGGCCGATGAAGAGCAGGTAGCCGAAAAGAATCTTCGTCAGCTCGACGGTAAGCTCGACCTTCCCGGGCTCGGTCAGCTGGTTGAAATTCAACACCGCCGAGAGCAGGTAGCCACAGAGGAGAAAACCGGCCAGGGTCACAACGGCCACAAGCAGGAACCAGGCAAAGAGGTATTTCTCACGAACTGTTTTCAGCTCCTCCCGGTCTCCCCCACGTTCGTAGCGCGTCAGGACAGGCACAACAGCGCTGGACACCGCTCCCTCGGCTACCAGGCTGCGCAGCATATTGGGGATCTGAAAGGCCAGCTGGAAGGCATCGGCAAAGAGACCGGTGCCAAGGAAGAAAGCGCGCGTCGACTCCCGCAGCAGCCCGAGAACCCGGCTGAACAGGGTCAACAGGCCGATCGAAAAGACACTGCGGAGGTCAGGGCCTTTTGCCTCCCGCTTCCCGCTCTCTTCTAACTCTTCACTCTTTTCCATACCACCTGCCGCTGCGCTCATGCCGCGAAGCGCTTACCACGGGTACTCCGGCGGAACATTACAGGCTTCCGCTTTACGCCGTATTTCCCGGGCTCCTCAGCCGGGAGTGTCTTTATAGGGGGAATCAGCCGATACCGCCTGAAAAAAACATAAAACCTGCTTATCGCCACCTCGATACCCAGTAAAAAGGGTGAAAAGGTATTGTCATGGACCCTGCCGTCCTGTATTTTTGGCCATTCACGAATGCCTTACCGCATCGTGACTTACAGGTATTCAGTACGGATCGGAGAAACCATTTGGCCATCAAGGTAACCATACGCGCCGGCGAACCGGGCGAACGCTTTCTGCAGCGTTTCAAGCGCATCTGCTCCAAGGATGGGCTTTTCAAGGAGATCAAGAAGCGGTCTTTCTACGAAAAGCCTTCGGAGAAGAAGCGTCGCCGTGCCAAGGACGCCCAGCGAGCGCTCCGCAAGCGCATCGCGAGAGCCGAACGCGCTCGCAAGGGTAAATAGTCCCCACCCGATCCTCCGAACGCTCGACGACTCCGAACGGACGTCGTTAATCGCTCGAACAGGCCCTAACCTCGCTGAAGAGCCTTCGGATCAGCTCTCCGTCCTTGTTGCCTGGAGACGATTCGACCCCGCTTGACACATCGATGCCGAAAGGCCGCACCTCGGCAATGGCGGCGGCAATGTTTCCCGCATCGATCCCTCCTGCGAGAAAAACCGGCCGGGTCTCCTGGCAGGCCCGGGCGATCGACCAGTCAAAGACCTCCCCTGTACCGCCGGCCTCCGTCGGACTCCAGCCATCGAGCAGAACCCTCATCTTCGAAGGATAGTCATCCGGCCTGCTCGCCTCAAAATCCGGGCCGACCCTGAAAGCTTTCCAGACCTCGGCCGCCTCCACCGAGGCGGCGTAGCCGGGATCTTCAGCGCCGTGGAGCTGGGCCGCATCGAGACCTACCTCACGAACCACCTCGTTCAGCTCATCGAGATCCCAATCGACAAAAACCCCGACAGCCCGAAACTCAGCGCCAGAGCGCTCTCTTATCTTCGCCAGAAGCGCCGCCGCATCGACTGGATCGATAAAACGCGGGGAGGGCCGATGAAAGATAAACCCGAGCGCCCACGCGCCCTCGTCCAGGGAGAGCAGGGCATCGTCCAGCCGCCGTATTCCGCAGATCTTGACAGGTATCATGTTACAGACTCTTCACCCGCGGCGCCGAGCAGACCGGCCAGGGTCTCGCCTGGATTCTCAGTCCGCATCAGGCTCTCGCCGATCAGGAACCCATCGACCCCCCAGCCCGCCATCATCTCGAGCTCCTCTCTCTTGAAGAAGCCGCTCTCGCTGATGACCACAGCTCCCTCGGGAACCTCGGGCAGGAGAGACCTCGTGGTCTCCAGCGAGACCTCAAAGGTCTTCAGGTCGCGATTGTTGATGCCGATGATCCGGGGCGAAAAGGCGGCGAGCCTGCGTAGCTCATCGAGGCCGTGAACCTCCCAGAGAATATCCATGCCAAGCTGGTCCGCCGCAGCCGCCAGCGGCGCGGCCTCCTCATCGCTGAGGGCGGCAAGGATCAGAAGGATCGCATCCGCTCCCGCGGCGCGGGCCTCGAACACCTGGTAGGTGTCGATGATGAAATCCTTCCTGAGCAGGGGAACGCTGACCTTCTCCCTGATCGCGCTGAGATACTCGAGCCTCCCCTGGAAATACTCGACATCCGTCAGCACGGAAATCGCCGCCGCTCCAGCTCCGGCGTAGGCCTCGGCGATCGCCACAGGATCGAAATCCTCGCGAATAACCCCCTTGGAAGGCGAGGCCTTCTTGACCTCGGCAACGACCCGGATGCCCTCCTGCCCCACAGCTTCAGCCAGCGAGAGGGCCGGCGGCGCCTGCGAGGCCGCAGCAACCACCTCATCGAGGGGGCGTAGCTTCCGGCTCTCTTCAAGCTCAGCTCGCTTGGTGTCGAGAATCCGCTCCAGGATCGTCATGACCGCTGCCTCAGGCTCGCAAGCACCTTCTCAGCTGCGCCGGAGTCAATAGCTTCACGCGCCCTCTCACCACCCTCGGAAAGATCAGCGGCAAGCCCCTGGACCACCAGGGCTCCGGCAGCGTTCAGAACAACTGCGTTTCTGTGGGGCCCGCTCTCTCCAGCCAGAAGCTTTTCGATAATCCCCGCATTGACAGAGGCATCGCCACCCTTGAGGCTCTCCAGCGGAGAGCTCTCTACCCCGGCATCCTCCGGAACCACCTCGAATTCCCGCTGGCTGCCATCTGCCAGTTCTGTCACCAAGGTGGCACCGGCTATGCTCAGCTCATCAAGCCCCCCCTCGCCATGAAGAGCCCAGACCCGCTCGCTTCCAAGAGCCCCGAGAACCTCGCACATGGTGGCTCGAACCGCGGGATCGAAAACGCCGATCATCTGCCGCCTGACCCCCGCCGGATTCGTCATCGGGCCGAGGATATTGAAGACTGTCCTGAGCTTGAGCTCTCCTCGCACCGGCCCCACGTGACGCATCGCCGGGTGGTATTTCTGGGCGAAGAGGAAGGCGAAGCCGGTCTCTTCGATCATCCGCCGCGCCTCCTCAGGCTCCAGATCGAGCGGCACCCCCAGCTGCTCGAGCACATCGGCGCTGCCGCAGAGCGACGAAGCCGAGCGGTTGCCATGCTTGGCCACCGGCACCCCGCACCCGGCCACGACCAGCGAGGCCGCGGTAGATATGTTGAAGGTTCCCGACCCATCACCTCCAGTCCCGCAGAGATCAACCATTCCCTCGCGGTCAGGCTTGATCCTGACGGAAGCTTCCCGCATACCCTCCACCAGGCCGGTGATCTCCTCAACCGTCTCGCCCCGGACCCTCAGGGCCAGCAGGAAGGCTGAGATCTGCACAGGAGAGGCCTCTCCTGAGAGAAGGGCGCCCATGGCATCCCGCGCCTGCTGGCGCGACAGGGCCTGGCCATCCGCCACGATGGAAAGAAGAGGGGCTATCGAAGGCGTCGCATTGTCGCTCATGGCTGAATTTCTCCGCAGCTCTCGAGAAAGTTGGAGAGGATGACCTTCCCCTCGGCGGTAAGAATAGACTCGGGATGGAACTGCACCCCATAGGTAGGGTGCTCGCTGTGACGCAGCCCCATGATGATTCCGTCAGCGGTCTCGGCGGTAACGACCAGGGTCTCGGGAAGACCCTCCCGCTCAACCACGAGCGAATGATAGCGCCCGGCCTCGAAGGGGCTGGAGACCCCTGCGAAGAGCCCGCTCCCGTCATGGGTCACCTCGCTCGATTTGCCGTGCAGGGGGTGGACCCGCCCGATCTTCCCTCCCATGGCGAAGCCGATCGACTGGTGGCCCAGGCAAACACCCAGGATCGGCACCTTGCCGCTCTGGCTTCGGATGAGGTCGACGGAAATACCGCCCTCCTCAGGATGCCCCGGCCCCGGCGAAACGATAATTCCCGCCGGCGCCAGCTCATCGATCTGCTCCAGGGAGATCCTGTCGTTCCTGTGGACGACGGGGTCAGCTCCCAATTCACCGATGAACTGCACCAGGTTGTAGGTGAAGGAATCATAGTTGTCGATGACGAGGATCATGCCGGCTCCTCCGTCCCGCTTCCCTCGAACGCGCCTGAGCGCAGCTCGGCGCGCCGGATGGCGTCATAGAGCGCCGAGGCCTTGTGGATGGTCTCAAAATACTCGCTCTCAGCGACCGAGTCGGCCACGATTCCGGCCCCAGCCTGTACCGTGGCGATTCCCTTGTGAATCTGCAGCGTGCGAATCGCGATACAGGTATCGAGATTACCGGCAAAATCCAGGTAGCCTACGGCCCCGGCGTAGGTACCCCGGCGGGTCGGCTCCAGCTCGTCGATGATCTCCATGGCCCGGATCTTGGGAGCCCCGGACACGGTGCCGGCGGGAAAACCCGCCCGGAAGGCGTCTACCGGACGCAGCCCCTCCCTGACCTCTCCCTCCACCTCGCTGACAATATGCATGACGTGGGAATAGCGCTCGACCTCTTCCAGCTTGGAGACCCGGACGCTACCGAACTCCGCCACGCGCCCCACATCGTTAC
>Ga0207987_1000150_pt1 | contig 22087 bp, 25 predicted proteins | sample ETNtaG_19_FD_185768 | JGI IMG/M metagenome (GOLD analysis project Ga0207987, IMG submission 185768) | Marine microbial and viral communities from oxygen minimum zone, Eastern Pacific Ocean - ETNP201302PF86A (SPAdes) (version 2) | ecosystem: Environmental > Aquatic > Marine > Oceanic ...
GTGATTACGGACACTATCATGTAGAATACGAACCAAATTGCCATGTGACCAACAGCCAACTCGCTGCCGCAGTCTTCACCCACGCACTCTGGGTCTGAGAAGATCACGTCCAGACCGACCGACCCGGAGATCGCCGCACCGATTGCTATGAGAGAAAATAGGGCCGAAAGAAAGGTGTATACCATCAGTTCGGGGTCAGCTCTGACCACCGCCACCCCAAGTTTCGTCATCTTCCAGCCCCGCGAGATCCTCTCGCCATAACCTATCCTTCGCCCTCCTCTGCGCAACATCCACGCATCCGTTACCGTCGTCATGGTGGAATTCTAGCGGTTTGGAGTAATAACGATATTCACGGAATCCCCAACCGAGACTCTACCTTCTCGTACAACGCGTGCTAACCATCTCGACCAACCAAACTCCTGTTCGTGGTCGACTCTACCGAACCGCCTACCAATGAACGACTCACCGATCTTTGAGCAAGGGGCACAAGGTTCACTGAGCTCCATAACGACGTCACCAACCTCCAACCTCGACCCCTCTACCAGGGAATCCCACTTTACTCCCTGAATTGTTAGGTTCTCCCCGGTCGATCCGACCTCTATCGGATGACCCTCCTGCTTCAGTTCCTCGATCCGTTCGAGGGAGAAGATGCAGACCGCTCTATCGGGATCCCCCCCTCGTCCATCTCGGAATCTGTTGAAGTCCCCCTCGACTCCTTTCTTCTCTATATTGGCGGAATCAACCGTTCTCTTGGGTACTCCGCCGGAGCTGATGTTGATCGAGTGAACCAAGCCCTTCATCCAATGACCTCGGAAAAATCAATCTCCACACTTAGCCTATCAACCATTTCCACATACCTGTCCGAGAGAAACTCGTCAGGCTCGCTCAGATTGTGCTTCCAGAATCTCCAGGCGGCTATGGACAGCGTGGCAAAATAGTGAAGGAATGGGAGGGAATCCACCTCGTCCTGGGTGAGCCTTCTGACACTCTGGTACCCATCGAACAGGGCCTTCCATCGCTCCCACGCCGGAACAGTGCCATCCCATCCGAATCCTACGCACGCCATTGCAAGGTCGAATGCCATCGGTCCGGTCCATGCCTCTTCCAAATCGAGGATAGCAGATACTTGACCTCCGCTCCCAATCACGTTGTCCGGGAACAAATCTCCATGGAGGATTCCCATTGGTAGATTTGAGGGGAAATCACGCCTAATCCCAGCAATTTGTGAAGCCAGCATTTCGACGAATGGATCGGACATACCCATCCTGGAAGAGAGGGAGATCACCTCTTCGAATAGATCGAACCCCATCCTGTAACTCTCGGGAAAGCATTCTGCAGGAGGGATCGAACCCATTTTACACATAACCTCTCCAAGATTTCTCAAAGAATCCTCATCACACCCAAGCATTCCTCCAGGAACGAAGGGCAATATCGTCCAGGCGACACCATTTCTTTCTGCAATATGACCTCCGTTGGATAGTCGAAGCGGTACTGTAGTAGGGATACCATTTGAGTCGAGGTGGATGTGCCGCTGCACCACCCTACTCACTTCTTCTACACTGTTTGCGAACCAGGCCTTCAGAACAACCTCACTTCCATCTTTGAGCCTTAGTAGGAAGTTCGAATTGTCCCACCCCCCCTCGAGGGGCTCCATCGACTCCAAGACTGGTAACTCAGCCAAAGTTAGAAGCCACTCTACTTCAGCAGTACCAACTTCGTTATTCATAATTCACCCCCCTCTCCTTCCTATATTGCCCCTTCTCTTCGGTTAGAACTTAACTTGTCTTCTCTTGCGCGTCATATGGATTCGGGCAGGGTGACTGAGACTCATGCATTCCTAATTGGCGTCCCAAAGGCCGGAACAACCTGGCTAACCAGTACATTGTCTCAGAACCCATCAATCTGCTTATCAGATCCGAAGGAGCCAAACATCATCACATCCCACAGGGGGACATTTCGAAGGTCTACAGAGGAACCCGATTGGACAGAATACTTCAGATTATTCAAAGGAGACGGGATAAGGCTAGATGGCTCCATCCATACATTCTCCTGTCCCATCTCTCCATCTAGGATTTCGGAAAAGTTCGAGAATCCAAAATTCATCTTATCTCTCCGAGAACCCGTTGGCAGAGCATTTAGTCACTGGAGAATGATTACAGATATCGGATCAGACAAAAGATGGGGCGCCGATTGGGACGACTTCCGGGTTGCCTGGGGGGACCCTAGACTGAAGGAAGATTCTCTTTATGGAAAATCAATGGCCCACTGGCTAGAATTTTTCCCCCTATCAGATTTCTATATTTTCGACAGCTCTAGGATGCGAGAGTCGCCGGAGATGGTGCTGAGTGAAATTGAGGAATTCCTGGGACTACACAACCACAATTATTCAATAAACCAATTAGCCAACTCAAACAGGGCAACCAAGCGAAGAAGAACTACCCCTTTCGGAAAACTCATCAGAATAATCTTCTCTTTAGTCCCCAACTTCTTGAAGTCACCAATTGTAAATTACCTTGTATTGAGAGACATTAACATCTACTATTTGCCACTATTAGGTAGACGAACCAACCCAAGCAAGCCGGAGCATCTTGGCCAACTTCATTTTTCCATCTGTAGAGAGGAAGTATGCAAAGATCTAGCACAATTGCAAGATCTGACCAAATTCGATACAACTGAGTGGATTGAATCCATCAACAATAATGCAGTAAAATAGCACCATCTGTACTTATCAGTTGACGATATCTCCCAGTGAGGAATGAGAGCGATAGAACCTGCTCCCAACCTCCTTCTGGTCGGAGGTCCCAAATGTGGGACCACGTCTCTGCTTTTTTGGCTAAGAAAGCACAAGGATGTGTATCACCCTTGGGGGAGAATAAACTCTGGCGCAATAGAGAGCGGATTCTTACTTGGCGGGGTTGTAGAAAATCCATACGATTTGAGTAAGCCAAGGGGCACTCTCTTCCTCCCCCATGAGGCGGATATGGATTATTACAGGGGAGAAAAGATGGTTATCGACAAGTCCCCACAGCACCTATACTCCAAGAGAGCCTTGGAGACAGTCAGGGACCTCATGCCGGAAGCGAGAGTGATAATTACAGTCAGAGATCCGTATGACCTACTGGTCAGTATGTTCCACCAGATGAAGAAAACTGTCCAGTTCAATACATCCTTTGAGAGTTTGATTTCTAAGATGGACAGACAGAATTGGGTTGCTGACAATGAGGATCCAGAGACCTGGGGGTTCCTGACGTACCCCCGTTTCTCATCACATGTCAAAAAATGGGTCGATGAACTTGGCCCAGAGAGAGTCAGAGTAATCTCATTGAGCTCTATTGCATCCAATCCCAGGGCGGTCCTTGATCAAATTAGTAACTGGCTCGACATCGATGAAAAAGAAATGCCCAGAAATCTGAATGTAAAGAATCCTAGAGGGGAGTTGTCAAAATCTAGACTCAGAAAATTCCTGAGAAGCCCCCCAGATTGGGCCTTTTCTCTGGCGAAGGTAATATTGCCAACCAGAAGCCTAAGAAAGGCATTATTGGATCCGATTAGATCGAGAGGATGGAAATATGTGCCCTCCGAAAAGCAGACTATTCCAGATGAAACAATCGAAAAAATCAGACTTAACTTAAGCGAGGATATAGAGTTCTTTGAGAACCTAGAGAAACACATCCCAAAATCTGTAATCATTTAGATGGCAAAATCATTGGTGGTAATGTGAGGTTTTCTTTCAAGAATTGTTACCAGTTAATTAGAGATATAATTCACGTGATTATTCACGGAAATCTGGACTCATCAGATTTCTTAATTCTCGATGAATCTGAAGTCATTTTTGCCAGTGTTGCAAAATCTGGTAGCTCTTCCATTAAGACCTCAATATTCGGGGAATTCCCTAAGGATAGGTCGATTCACCATCATACACGTGACTTTTCTCATAAGCGAATCCCAAAAAAGAAGAGACCGTACTTTTCATTCGCTTACGTTAGGAATCCATACGGCAGAATTGTGTCATGTTACAAAAACAAGTTCAATATGGAAGACGAATCTCAGTTCCTCTACTCAAATTACCTCTTTGGGTATCTAAAAAACGACGATTCCTTCGAAGATTTCGTCAAGAAAACATCCAAAATTCCAAATTTTCTATGTGACAGGCACTTCAAGACTCAATTCAGCATTATCCACTCCAGGGGAGCAAGAATGAACCATATTGGTCGTATGGAGGATCTTCCTGAAGATTATGAGAATATTCGAAAGCGGTATAATTTCGATGAGCTGAAAATTCTGAACAAGACCAGTGGTTCGGGAGAAGAAATATTGCTCAGCGATGAAACGAAAGAAATAATTTATGATAAATTTGAGATTGATTTCAAAGAGTTCGGATACAGTAAATAATTCAAAAAATCCGACTATTTTATCGAAAGACTGGATCTCTTCGGATCACCGACTGTTACTTTCCTAACTACCCAGAATACAGCCAATATCCACGCTCTAGACCAAAGCGACCACGATTGAAGCCTGCTCAGTGGCTTCACATCTGGAGGATCTTGTAGAGTTCGCAATTCCCTCTGGAGCTTCCAAAGAGAACCATCAGAAACACTCTCCCTTGAAATCAAACTTGCAGCACTTTCGACGAATTTCTTTCTGTTACAGTGGTATAGAAGTTGCTCGGATCGGGGATAAGCTCCGAACTTTGAGGAACCAGGTATGCCATCTTCGTGCCATCCCAATGGCTCCGGATGGTGAACTATGCACTGAGGGGCCCATACCATCTTGAATCCTGCATCAATGACTCTCCATGCTAAGTCCGTATCTTCTCTGTGCATGTGATACCTCTCGTCAAAGCCACCAATTTCCTCTAAGACATCTCTCCTTACTGCTAAATTTGCCGTCTTGAATCGATTCCATCTGAATCTATTGGGGGGATTAAAATCAATAGTTTCACCATTCTCGTCAGTAGTCGTTATTCCTCCTTCAATCCCACCAATTTCATTCTCCGAGAACACCCTTTGTAGACTTTCGACCCAATTCCGTTCTGCTAAACAATCATCATCGATAAACGCAACATATCTCCCTGAACCCCTTTTCCACCCTATGTTTCTCGAAACCCCGGGCCCGTAGTCGGTCTCTGAGTCGTCAATAACCTCAATCGATGCGGGAGCCATGGTCTGCGACTCCAGCGATTTTAGACAGGAAGCAAGGGCCTCCGGTCGTCTGAAGGTTGGAATAACTACGTCCACTTCTGACTTCACGTATATCGCACTAGAGTGATGCTAATTAGTGTGTGTCTCGATATTTATTGTCAAAGCGATGAAATATTTCTTCGTCCATACTCTTTTTGAAATTAGGTGAATTTTACGAAAGAATTGATATCCTAGGTCCGGCCATTTTCTCATTGTTCGGGCTTGATTCTTATGGGGCGGAGGGGATTATTTTCGTTTATCACAGACCATAGGAAACGCCTGCTAAAGATGATGCCAAAGGAGTCAATATGTGCCGAGATAGGGGTCTGGAAGGGAGATTTCTCTCAAAGGATTCTCGATATTACCAATCCTTCAGAACTTCATCTGATTGATCCTTGGATGTTCCAACCTTCCTTCCCTTCTAGGTGGTATGGTGGTGTGAAGGCTGCGAATCAAAGTGATATGGACGAGATTTTTGAATCCGTTAGAGATAGATTCGCAAGTTCTCAAGAGGTTCGCTTTCACAGAAAACCCTCCGAGGAAGCGTACTCCGAGTTCCCGAACGAGTTCTTCGATTGGGTGTATGTAGATGGAAGCCATGACTATGATTCCGTGAAGGCTGACCTTGAGATATATTTCCCCAAGGTAAAGCCCAATGGGTTCCTTACAGGAGACGACTATTTTCTGCCCTCTCAGGAAACAGGGGGATCCGCTCCCGTGAAAGAGGCTGTACAAGACTTCGTGAAGGAAAACCAAGCCTCCGTTCTGAAAATCATTGGTGGGCAGTTCATTATTCAGAAGAACTGAGTCGCGCCCCTCGCACACTTCAAGAATATCCGCTCTCCCGCTAGTTTTGTGTTCGACCTCGCCTCCATCATGCTCGGCACGTTTCAGGGTGAGCTAGTCTCGATTTTCGGTGCCTCCATCGGTTGGTTCGTCGGCCACTCCATCTTGTTGACGGCGCTAGTGGCCGTGGTTTTCGCAATCAGGGAGAGGGACCATGTCATCAAGCACTCTGGCCTCGGAAGGAGTCAGGCAATCGATTTCGGCATCTTTCTGTTGCTAACTCTCTCCCTCTTCTACTTCTATAGCACAGTGTGCGGCTTCGCATCGGGCCCGTCCCTTGTTGTCGGAGTGTTCTCGTCGCTTTTCCTCAGGTGGATGGTCACCATCCTAGGTTAACGACGCCTCAAGATAATCATCAGAGAGATGAGCAGGGCAACTAGTGCCACCCCCCCTCCGATGAAGTACTTCTGATTCTCCTCTGTGACACCTAGGTCCTCCAGAACCGTCCCATTCACATCAATCCCAACTGAGGGAATCACGGTCTCCTTCTCGTTTACAGTTAGAGGGAAAGCGAAATCGCTTGAGCACGCCCATCCCGGATCAGTCATTTCATCAACCACAATCAGGCAACCCTCCCACTTCTCCTGGAGGTTTGAGGGCGTGGTTAGGACGAAATCGCAGTTGGCCGAACCCATCGGGTTTTGGATACTGCAACCACCCACGGACATGTCATTGAAACCGGACGGCCACATGCTCTCCTGGGAACTGCCCTTCTCCAGTAGGTGAAGGGAGATAGCCATGCTGCTATCCTCGTTGCTATCACAGTTGTACACCACGGAGAACGCCACGTCTTCACCGGCCTCAGCGAAGATAGCCGAAGGACGGGACGAAGAGCATGAAGTGTAGGGGAGAACCTCCACCTCTATCCCCTCTTCATCCGAGAATCCGAAAATACTCACTGGAACCCCGTTCCACTCTGTTACCACCGCACTCACGTTGACCTCGTATGTCCCTGCCGACTGACCTGTCGGGGAAGCCAGCACAACCTGGAACGATTCGGTCTGCCCGGCTCCAACAGTCACGCTTCCGGGTCCCGCCGTATCCAGATCCCCCGCTTGATAGGTCAACTCCACCTTTTGAGGAAGAGAGGTAGGATTCGTTAATTCGCAATTAACCAGAGAACTGCCAGCTCCACTGGAGAGATCTATTTCCGTAGAGTCATCACATTCCAGATCCGTATCAGGCAGAAGTTGGGCCGAAGCGCTGGGAGAAATGCCACCAACCATCAGCAGACCGGCAATGAAAACGACCGAGAATGATCGCCCAATCACGAATCTTCCTGACTTGTGACCGTCATAGACATTCGTATGGTTTGCCATCTAACTCTTCGAATTGTCCCCTCAAAGCATTCATGTCAACCACTCACGCCGAAAGTAATCATGGGCGAGGGTCCGGACAAGCCGAGGGTCGAAATCGCTTCCCAGAGCACCAAGGTGACTAGTGGCACTGATGTCCAGGAGAAACTAATCGTAGCAGCTAGGGTTTTCTCAGACCTTCTGAAGCCTACATATGGGCCCCGAGGACTCGACAAGATGCTCTACAAGACCGATGGGACCACGGCCGTCACTAACGACGGAGCGAAGATTGTCGCTGAGCTATTGGTGAGGCACCCGGCGGCGAAAATGATGGTCTCAATGGCGGAATCCCAGGAGGAGGATTGCGGGGACGGGGTCACCACTGGAATGCTGCTATGCGGGTCACTATTGATAGAGGCGAACAATCTCTTCAGAAAGGGACTGCACCCCCTCACTCTAGTGGAGGGATACGGAATCTCCCTACAAGCAGCTGTCTCACAGATTGAGAAAGACGCATCCGGAACAGACGACGACAAACTCCTGGCAGTGGCAGAAACCTCACTCCGAGGAAAGGTGGCGGAATCTGCCCTCGAAGTATTCTCCCCGTTAATCGTTGAGGCCCTAAAAACGGTCTTCGAGAACCGGGGCGAAGCCCTTGCGCAGCACGTATCCATGTTCAAGACCGGGACCGGTGGAGCGAGGGACACTCGCTTGGTAAAGGGGATAATAATTCGAAGGAGGGTGCTGATGAACGACCTCCCTAACGGTATCCGTGATGCGAAAGTCGTTTGCTTTGATGGGGACATCAAGATCAGAGAAATGGTCAGGGATGCGGAATTGAAGATTACCAATGCAGACGATTTGGACTCGTTCATCGGAGCGGAGCGTGACAGGAAGCAGGAGATTTACAATGGCATAAGTGAGCTAGGGGCCAGAGTGGTACTATGCTCGGGAGAGATTGACAAGGACATCCTTCACATGCTGTGCGACAGCAGTATCCTAGTCGTGGAGAAACTAGACTCGTCAGAGCTGAGGAACGCTTCCGAGGCAACTAGTTCACGAATCGTCGAAAACCCCCTCGACATCGAAGAGACAGACTTGGGATTCTGTGGGCACGCCTCATGGGTCAGGAAGGAATCTACCGACGAGGTGGAAGACGTGATCAGAATCGAGGGTTGCCGGGGCCCATCCGTTGTCACGATTGAGGTTGGAGGAGCAGGTGAGACCGGAACTGAGGAGGTCATTAGAGGGCTTCACGACTCCCTGAGGGCAACCTCATTGGCATTGGCAGAGGACGTGCTGCCAGGAGCAGGGTCGACACACAGCCGCATTGCCCATGCGGTTAGAGAAGAGGCTGAGAGTCAAGGAGGAAGGGAGCGGCTTGCGATGGAGGCATTCGCAAGGGCGATGGAGACGATCCCGGCCACCCTCGTCGAGAACGCGGGAGGAGAACCACTGGACCGGGTTCTGGAGCTCAGATCCACCTCGCTAAGTGAGCCTCCAGTCGGTATTTCCCAAGACGGGAAGATTTGGGAGGTAGATGGAGTATGGCACCCTCGGTCAGTAATAGAGAACTCTCTCGAAGCAGCCACAGAGACGGCAATGGGAATGCTGCGGATAGATCAGGTCATTTCAGCGAGAGGCGAATAGCCAACCGCGAAACTTCAAGCCTCTCACACACACGCATTCGTCATGGAGCGACCAAGGGCGCTAATCAGCGTCTGGGACAAAACAGGAATCGAGGAGTTAGCCGCATCCTTGAATTCGATGGATTGGGAGATACTCTCCACAGGAGGGTCCGCCTCGAGACTCAGGGACTCAGGAATCGAAGTCACAGACGTATCAGAGGTCACTGGACACCCAGAGATTTTCGACGGTCGGGTGAAAACGCTCCATCCAGCCGTTCATGGAGGTATACTTGTCAGACGCGATTCTGACGAGGACATGCAGACTCTGTCCGAGCTTGGTTATGCCGGGATCGATCTGGTGTGCGTCAACCTGTACCCCTTCGAGGACACAGCCGCTAGAGATCCCCCTGCTAGCGATCAGGAACTCATCGAGATGATTGATATCGGAGGTCCAACCATGGTTAGGTCAGCAGCGAAGAACCATGCAGATGTCATCATAGTAACAGCACCGGAGCAGTACGCCCTGGTCTTAGACGCCCTTTCGAAATCCAATGGAAAACCATCCGGAGTAGGACTGGAAATGAGAAAGGAACTCGCCCTATCTGCATTCCAATCCACGGCAGCGTATGACAGCGCCGTTTCCAACGAGTTATGGCGCAGATTCTCCGAGAACAGGATCCCCAATAGGATATACGCATCGACCGGAGAGGGTCAAGAATTGAGGTATGGTGAGAATCCTCACCAACCAGCCTCATTCTTCCCAGACTCTGGAGTCCCAACAGGACTCTCAGCGGCAGTCCAACACGGGGGTAAGCCGCTTTCCTACAACAACTACCTCGATCTCGATGCCGCACTCAGACTCGCTCGTTCCCTCACTCAGACTTGCGACTTCGCATCACACTCCTGTATAGTGATAAAGCACACAAACCCCTGTGGTGCCGCGGTTGCAGAGAGTCAGGTTTCCGCGTGGGAAAACGCACTGGCAAGCGATCCGGAGAGCGCGTTCGGTTGCGTAATCGCGTTCGATCGGGTTGTAGGCAGAGAAACCGCAGAAGCAATCGGTAAGCACTTCTTCGAATGCATCATCGCCCCTGGATATGAGCCCGAGGCATTGGTTTTGCTCGCCGAAAGAAAGAACCGCAGAATGCTATCTCTGGAACCGTTTGGAGAATATTCTGAGGAACCAAAGATCCGACAAGTGCAAGGAGGGTGGCTGTCCCAGATCCAAGGGCCTCCCAGCATAGACTGGGAGAAAGCACGATCCGTCACCACCAGGTCCCTAGATGAAGAGGGACTCAAACTTGCGCGATTCGGCACCTCAGTCATAGCAGAAGTCCAGTCCAACGCCATCATCCTGGTTAGCAAGACAGAAACAGGATTCGCAACGGTTGGTGTAGGTCCAGGGCAGACCAGCCGAGTGGAGGCTGTGAGAATCGCTGCGAGGAGGGCGGGGGACAGAGCGCAGGGATCCATGATGATATCAGACGCCTTCTTCCCGTTCCGTGACGCTATCGAAACATCAAACGAGATCGGAGTTACCAGCGTAGTGCAGCCGGGCGGCTCAATTCGCGACGATGAGGTAATCGAGGCCGCCAATGAGTTCGGGATGGCAATGCTATTTACGGGGACCAGACTCTTCAGGCACTAGGTGGGATGATGGACTGGAAACAAACTTTGGCCGCCGGTTCTGGTACTGGAGCAGTATTGGCCACGTTAGTGTCACTGATTATGATCAAGATCGGGCTCGAACCACCTTCGTTTGGAGCGGCTATTGCCGTCTTCATCGGGATGATTTTCCTTTCTGCATTCTCAGTCAAGAAAATCTCACAATCCATGGGTTGGTTTGATCCGAGTCTTAAGGCCTTGATTGCAGTCTCTTTAATGACGTTCATTTTACCACTCCTAGGTGCATCTTTCGGAGCACCAAACTCAGATTTGACAACACTTACATCATTGGTTTTACTAGGATTGCTAGGAGGGACGTTCTGGAGTCTCCCCATTGCTGGCTGGGTCTACTACAGCTCCACACGAAACCCTTAGTGAAAACCATCATACAGCGGGCCTCGATGCCCCATTGTGACCAACCGCACCAGACCTCGTTCGAATACCTATGAGGACTTGGTCTCAGCCATTGGCAACACCCCTCTGATTCGGTTGAATAGAATCACAGAGGGGCTGGAGAGGTCCTCCGTCTGGGTCAAGCTAGAGAGGTGCAACCCTGGCGGCTCGATAAAGGACAGAATCGGTTTGCAGATGGTTCTGGATGCGGAGGAGAAGGGCCTCCTGAAACCAGGGGGGACGATTGTGGAGGGGACGTCCGGCAACACCGGAATCGGACTTGCGATGGTTGCAGCGCAGAGGGGGTACCGTTGCATATTCACTATGTCAGACAAGATGAGCAAGGAGAAGATAGACCTCCTCAGGGCTATGGGAGCCGAGGTCCATGTGTGTCCCACAGCGGTAGAGAAGGAGGACCCTCGTTCTTACTACGAGGTAGCGGCCAGACTGGCACGAGAGATTCCCGGGGCATGGTATCCCGACCAATACTCGCACGAGGCAAATCCATTGACCCACTATCTCTCAACCGGACCAGAGATTTGGGAACAGACCGGGGGGCGGATCACACACTTCGTAGCGACAATGGGGACGGGGGGGACTATATCCGGGACCTCCAAGGCACTCAAGGAGATGGCCGAGTCAAATGACTCGGCACCGCCCACGATTGTTGGCGTAGACGCTGTCGGATCTATCCTCAAACAATGGTTCGAAGAGGGGACCATGGGAGAGCCGCATATGTACAAGGTAGAGGGCTTCGGAGAGGATTTCATCCCATCTGCAACCGACTTCTCGGTAATCGATGAGATTCACCAGGTGGATGATGGCGATTGCTTCCAATGGGCGAGAGCACTTGCCAGGAAGGAAGGAATGTTTTGCGGGGGTTCATGCGGCGGTTCGATAAAGGTGGCAATTGACATCGCCAAGAAGGCAGAGGAGAACGGCGAGGATGCGATGGTGGTCGCGGTACTACCCGACGCCGGCAACCCATACCTATCGAAGTTCTACAACGACGATTGGCTCAGGGAGAACGGTTGGGAACCTGACGATTGGGAATGATCACACCTTCTCGAAGGCCTTCTCCAAATCGGCAATTAGGTCATCGGGGTCCTCTATTCCCACTGATAGTCTCACTAACCCGTCCTCGAAGCCCCTAGCGAGCCTCTCTTCCCGCGGGACCTCGGCGTGGGTCATCGTGGCGGGATGGGTTATCATCGTCTCAACTGCTCCGAGGCTCTCAGCTAGGAGGCACAACTCGACGGAATTCATCAACTTCTTTCCAGCCTCCAGACCACCCTCCAGCTCGAAGGAAATCATTCCGCTGAAACCCTTCATCTGGGCTTTCGCGACTTCGTGCATCGGGTGGGACTCCAATCCGGGATAGACCACCTTCGAAACCTTGGGATGCCCTTCCAGATACGCTGCGATCTTCTCGGCATTCTCCCAGTGCCTCTGCATCCTGAGGTGCAGGGTCTTGAGACCCATTATCACAAGCCAGCAATCGAAGGGGCTGGGAACCGCGCCGACGCTCTTCTGGATGTACTTCAGCCGCTCGAAGAGATCAGTCCGATCGGTTACGATTACGCCACCGATGATCTGGTTGTGGCCACTCAGATACTTGGTCGTGCTGTGAAGTACCAAATCGGCTCCGTACTCCAACGGCCGGAGGAAGACGGGGGTCGCGAAGGTAGTGTCGACCACATACAGAAGATCATGGCTCTTCGCGATCTTCCCCACCGCTTCGAGGTCTGTGATCTTCAGGAGGGGGTTAGTAGGCGTCTCTACCCAGACCATCTTCGTTTCAGGACGAATGGCTTCTTCGACATTCGAAGATACCTGCGAGTCCACGTAGGTGAACTCAACACCATAGTTCGTCATGAGATTGTTGAACAGCCTTGCAGTGCCACCATACACGTCATCGCAGCAAACAACATGATCTCCTTGGCTTAGTAGCTTCATGCAGCTGTCCGCACTGGCCATCCCACTGGAGAATGCAATTCCATGCTTACCGCCCTCCAGGGCCGCCAAGTGTTCCTCCAGATCCTGCCTTGTTGGGTTTGAAGACCTCGTGTAGTCGAACCCCTTGTCCACCCCTATCTCCTCCAGAACGTAAGTCGCAGTCTGGTAGATTGGCGGGATTATCGCACCTGTTGTTGGGTCTGGCTTGCTTTTTCCTCTTACTGAGATTGTGTCGAAATCCATGTAACTCTGACCTCTGGGTATTGGCCTCATGCAAAATAGTTTCAGTTAGCCAATTTTCCTCGTTCGTACCTTCGCACCGACATACCACATGCCAACGATACCAACGAGAATGATGGTGATGGAACCGAAACCGGGGTCTGCCCCGTCCCAGGAAGAAGGATCCGAAAACCTACCGTCTCCCAACGTAGAAACATACCAAACGAAAACCGCCGAAGTAGAGGACATGAGTGCTATCAGAGCAATAATACCAGATTTTGCGTGCTGAGGGATGGTCTTCCCAGTTGCATAGTACTCGAACATTGCAGAGCCAAAGAAGCGATTTGTCATTGTCCACCTGAACATCCTCTCACTCGAATACGAGAATAGGAAGGCAGCTGGAACCGCCCATGAGACTGTAGGCCACCCTGGGACCCAGATTCCAATGATTGCGAACCCAACAAAAAGCAGTCCGACCCCGAAATACAATCGTCTGAGAACCGGTTTGCTAGACACACAGTACTTCTCGACGATTTCGCCAAGGCTCTCTATTCTCTCCATGTAATCTGACTTATCGCAACGAATACACTGCTTTAATTTTCATTCCGAAGACTCAAGCGAGAACTCCCCACCACGCGAGCATGGGAACCCCCTTCGTACCCCCTCGCATAGGTTCCATTGAAGACCCTCTCAGATTAGCAGTGCTGATTTCCGGAGGGGGGTCCGGTCTTGCCTCTCTGCTGAGATTCCAAGCGGAGGAGCCCCGCAGTCATCGGACGGTGCTGGTTCTGGCAGACAGCGAAGGTGCCGGGGGTCTCGAGCATGGGAGGCAATCTGGAATCGAGTCCAAGGGAATTCCAGTCCCCACTGAACACCCAATCTCAGAACGTCGTCTGGCTCATGAAAAAATTGTGGAAAGCAACCTCCAGTCATCCGGTGCGGAACTGGTAGTTCTCAGCGGCTACATGAGGATACTGACTCCCTCATTCGTCGGCAAGTGGAAGGGTAGGATAGTCAACGTCCACCCTTCATTGCTACCAGATTTCCCTGGTGCCCATGCTCATCGCGACGTCCTCTCGGCCGGGGTTACAATGACTGGATGTACGGTGCATCTGGTCGACGAGGGTGTAGACTCCGGACCCATCCTGGCACAAAGGGAAGTCCCAGTGATGCCCGATGATGACGAGGATTCCCTCCAAGAGAGAGTCAAGCTAGTAGAGCACGTTCTCTATCCCGAGGTAATCGATTTGCTCTGCACAGGCCAGATCTCACTCTAGGTCCTCTGGTGTATTCACATTCAGAAGGATTGACGGGTCCTCCACGAGTATCGAATGCTTGGCCTCTGCGAACTGCACTCGAAGTGGTCGCCTGTCACCTTCGATAATCTCGAGGACTTCCTTGGTGCGAATCAAAGATAGTAGTGGATGCCCCCTCTCTCCATCATGGGGCATGACTAGACAGTCATTCTTTCCAAGCCTTTCTTGGAGAGAGAGAAACAAATCCGACGAGACCCATGGATAGTCCACCGTGGCAAGTTGGAGAACTCCACCTTCGCATTTCGGATCCAGGAGAGCTTCTTCTATCGCATCGATAGGGCCCGCGTGGGCCATAGAATCGAGAACCCACTCTATGTCCAGATCGAGACCAATTGCTGAGCCGTATAACTCAACGTCCTCGGGTCGTGCGACTGCAATTCTGATCGGTTCTAGGTTCGCAGTTGCGAGTGAGATAGCCGCCCTCTCTATCATGGTGGACCCATCGACCTCTACAAGTGCTTTGTCTCGGCCCATCCGGGAGGACCTCCCTCCCGCTAGCAACAGAGAACGCATCCAGCTACCTCAACTCGTCCAAGCGCCTCAAGGCGTGATTAATTTCTTCCATCAGGTCCAATGCTCTGTTGATTAGCATCTCCCTATCCTTTCTCGCAGAGGTCTCTACAAGCCACTCCATTAGTTGGGTAATGTCCTCGGCATCCCTCTTTATGGTCCACTCCAGAACTTCCTCTGCTACTGGATCATCTGATGGCAGTAACCGCTCGACCATGACCGCCAGAGGGGCTACCGATGAATTAGTGCTATGGTATTCCCGATGCCACCCTGTCTCTAATCCTACCTAGAAGCGAATCTCCATCGGGTACCTTCACCATGACAAGTTGATCAATCACGTCACTTCCTATCTCCCTGTCAGCGTTGATTGCCACAAATGCTGATATGAGAGCCAGGTGAGATTCTACCAATCTCCCCCCGCACCATGATTTCAGCAACCCGTCACTAGGGCCCTCATGACCCGCACGAAAAACCTCCTCGATGCTAAGAAGCAGAGCCTCGGCAGGCTCCCTGGAGTTGATTGAGGAGGCTAGAACCATCCATGGATCGACTCCGGCCCTCTCGTTATCCAAGTTGGCTAGGAGCAACGCCGAGAGCGCGACGTCTTCCCTCCCATGCCTCTTCCAGAGAAGTGGCATCAACTTCCACAACACCCGTTGGTCTTCCCCCGCCTCGGTAATTAGCCACGAAGCGATCCTCCTCAGGATTTCATCGGGTGTGCCAAGGTGGAAAGAGTACCCAGCGGAGTTACCTAGTCGGTCTGTGCTTGACTTCATTATCATCGCCGGCACCCCTATCGGGTATGCCTCTCGGATGATTTTCGCTAGGTTACGATGCGATTTGTGTGATCTCCTAGGCTGCTCTCCGAGGAACTCGTCCAGAATACGCTCGCTACTCATCTGAACTACTGCTTCCTAGAGAGTATTTTGACGCTATCGAAAATATCGCGTAGATTGTCCACCGAGTCATTTAGCCGCATTCTGTATTCGTCGATAAAGGACCTGTGCACGATTTCCTCCAGCTGCCGGTCTAGGCTCCTAGCAATCGCCCGATGCTCGGAATCCTCGATTAGGAACATCTTCCTGAGATACGCAATTTGCGCCAACACGTCATCGGATCTGTCTGTGTGAATCAGCATGGCTTCGAGAACCTGGCCGTAGACCAACCTCATCTCGCTCTTTTCTATCGAGGACCCTCTAATCTGTTCTTCCTCCCCAGACAGAATCGCATCATAGATCCTCCTCGGCTCACCCTCTTCAAGGCTTAATGCATGAGCAAGTTTCACGAGAATCCTCTTCTCCCCGTTTGACAACTGTCCGTCTCTTAGAGCGAGCCTAGATGCATTCAAGAAAACCTTGGAACGATCATCCTCAGCCCACGCCTGTTCTGCCACGACCCCCCATGACGGGCATCCGTCCTTAACGACTAGGTATTGTCGAAAACCGGCATCCAAGGCAAACAGGAGCATTCATGAAGCCCACGTGTCCCGGATAGATTGCTAATCAGCCACTCCCGGGCGCCCTGCGCCCATCCGAACCCCCCCTGCCGAAATGGCGAAAACGGGGGCAAGGCCCCGGTTTGGGGCCGATAAGCGAAGGAATTGAACAATATGTCAAATGAAGGAAAATACGTAATACACGCAACAATTAGAGTCGATGGGACCGTAGCACGCAAAGACGTGGTCGGAGCCATATTCGGCCAGACCGAAGGACTCCTGGGAGAGGGGCTACAACTTAGGAAGCTCCAGAGAACAGGAAGAATTGGCCACGTGGATGTCAGTTTGAACAACCACAAGGGCCGTGTACAGGGATCTATCGAAGTATCATCTTCGATAGACCAAGTCAGCACCGCAGTTATCGGCGCCGCGCTAGAGACGATCGACAGGATCGGTCCATGCAAAGCAGTGATCAAGGTCAAGGATATCGAGAACATCAGATCCGCAAAGAGGGATCACGTCATCGACAGGGCCAAGCAGCTTCTGCTGCAGATTGTGAACTCCGCCTCCGGCGAGTCGAAGAACATCATAGACGAAGTCAAGGCAGTACTAACATTGGACACCGAGGTCGACTTCGAGGAGATGACCGCGGGCCCCAACGTGAAAAACTCGGATTCGATAATAATCGTCGAGGGTAGGAATGACGTCAGGAACCTATTGAAGTTCGGCATCAAGAACGCAATTGCCACAATGGGTTCCGGCATCAAGCCAGAATTGGCTGAACTCGCCGCCAGCAAGAAGATGGTCACCGCATTCCTCGACGGAGATCGCGGAGGTAAGCTACTGCTGATGGAAATCAGCGGAAAGCTGGGCAAGTCCCTGACGCACGTCGCCTTCGCTCCCCAGAGCAGGGAAGTCGAGCATCTCGAGGGTAAGGTAGTGACGAAGTGCCTCGCCCAGAAGGAAGCCGCCTCTAAGACGGTCTCCAGAATCCAGACCGAGATACAGAAGGACGACGACAAAGCAGTCGGGAAGGGCAAGGCGTCATTGGAGGCCCCAGAGGAGATCAAGGGCTGGGCACCGATGATGGACGGGCTAAAGGCCAATCACGCCGTGATTGTTCTCGCTGATGGGACAGGTTCCGATCCAGTCGGAGCCAAAGCGCTGGAAGCAGCCCTCGGTGATTCCGATGGGGCCCAAGGACTAGTCTTCTCAGGAAAGGTTACCAACAGGATTCACGAACTCGCCTCTGGCGCAGGAATCAACACTGTAGTCGGCAAGACAGTAGGGCCACAATCCCTGAAGCTTGGAGTGCAAGCCTACTCCGTAAAGGACCTAGAGTGAGTTTCAGAGACCCGTTTCTGGCAGGGTGAATCCTTGCCAATAATGCCCCTCTGAAGGGTTGGCATAGCAGAAGCCATCAAAAGTCTCTCATGCCCGCTGGGACTGATGCAACAGACCACCATGGCGATACTCACTCTCTATGGTGCTCTATCTGTCACCCTACTTGCACTGTGGATAAGGCATAAGTCGGTATTGAGGCATAGGAAGAGACTGGCCTTGAAACTGGGCTCCATGAAGGGCAACCTGACAGAGACTTCCGAGAGGCTGGACCTACTCTCCAGGGGGGTGGACACCATCCTATCCGATGCTCCTGAGGTTCACGACCTGCTAGGTGTGCACAAGTCCCTTGAGGCCGCCGAGGCACTCCTGTTCAACCAAGGAATCCCAGTCAGCAACAGCGAGTCTTGCGCTATTGTTAGCCATGCCGTCAAAGCTCTCTTGAGCCACTACCCAGAAGACGGGCCCGAGGACGAGCGCAGTATTGTCCAAGGACTAAAGCCACTCTCCAAGAGGCTTGCCGCCATCCTTACAGAAGCAGAGATGAAAGCCGAGGACGTCGAACTTTCAGCAGCCGAGCACCGACGCGCAGGGGAGCTCTTCCACTCCGTGGAACGATTCGACTGGGCAGCAGACTGCTTCCAGAGGGCAAATGACCTAGACCCAGAAGACGAGTCAGCACTAAGGTCGCTCTCCAGTATTCAGAGGGGGGACGGAGACTTCGATTCCCTGGACAGGACGCTCGAGCGGCTGCTGGCGATCGTCCCAGACGACATCGCGGTCCTCAACGAGCAGTCGATTCTCCTAGACAGTACGGATGACGAGCGACTCATCAGAAACAGAAAGAGGCTAGAGGCCCTAGGAGTGGCATCAACACCCTCGGAAGAGGAGGGCGAACTATCCCTCATCGCCCAGAGGGCGCGAGACTCTGACGTTGGTGGAGCGAACCAATCGAATACCGCCCCCGGCTTGATCGAGAAGGCAGCCAAGCAACTCCTCCTAGGGGAATTCAGAGCAGCACTCGAATCGGTGGAGGCCGCGATCGAGAGAGACCGGGGCTTCGGACAGGCATGGTCACTGAAGGCACGACTGGTCGCTGCGGACGGCGGGAAGATCAAGGACGCCCTGAAGTGCGTCAGGAGGGCAAAGGCACTCGGAGAGTACACGGTGATTCTGGAATCGGAGATTCTCGATAACGATGGGAGGACCGATGCTGCGATAGAGGTCCTCGAGGAGCACCTATCCAGAACACCAGGCGACGCAGAGGCAAGAGGCAGGCTTAGCCAACTCTGGTTGGCCAGCGGCTCCGCCGAGTCCGCACGGAGGACCCTCGGCGATGCTCCCGAGGAATCCTGGAGCTCAGCCACGCTGCATGTGATGAAGGGTAGACTAAGCCTAGTGGAATCGGACGAACACCGAGATGAAACGGGTAAAATCGACCCAATGCCCGTCATCGACGCGCTCGTCTCGTTCGACAGGGCCGTGGAAATCGACAGGGAATCGGGCCTCGCCTGGCTCGGGAGGGCAAGGGCACTCAGGTACCAGAAGGCATTCGATGAGGCCGATGTAGCACTGGTACGAGCACGAAGGCTGATTCCAGACCACCCATCGATCGCCCTCGAGGAAGCGCAACTCTCCCTCGAGACAGGAGATCTGGAACAGGCAAACGCACTCACCCTCGAGGCCACCACCACACTGAAGGACAACCCGACGGTTCCGTTCATTCGAGGCATTATTGCGGCGAGGCACGGGCGCCTCGAGGAGGCCACGAAGCTCTTCTCCCAGAGCCTCCTCATCGATCCCAACCATACTCGAGCCAGACTCAACAGGTCATCGGCAGCCCTCCTCCGTGACGATCTGGCACTGGCTCTGGACGATGCCAACAGATTGGTCGAGGACCGTCCCAATCACGAACTAGCCCGATTGAGGAAAGCCGAGATACTCATGAACCAGGGGGACTGGGAGAAAGCCGAGTCCGAGCTACGCGAACTCCTCAGATTGAACGGCAGCCATTCCATGGGGCTCGTCCACCTTGGCACCTGCATGATCGCGATGGAGAAGTCAGAGCAGGCAGAGAAGCCACTAAACAAAGCGATAGAGACGAACCCAAGCCTATCCGAGGCATGGTACCAGAGAGGACTCCTGTACCTAGACTTCGGGAGGTCCGATGAGGCGATGTCAGACTTCGAGGGCGCAGTGAGGGCCGACCCCCAGCACCTCGATGCCAGACTGAGGATAGCCGCCATCCTCCATGAAGGTAAAGACACCGAGAAGGCCGCTGGCGCTTGGAGGAAGGTCCTCGACGTCGATTCCCAGAACAGGCTCGCTAGGAGGAGGCTGGAGGAATGCAGGGCGCAGATCACCTCTCGGAGAGAAGCACTCCTTCCAAAGGATTGAACACCACCCGCTCTGACGACCTGACATGCACTCTCAGCAGATGGTTGAACCGGGATCAATAGCACCCGACTTCGAACTCCCGAACGCGAACGGAAACTCCGGGGGAGGCACACTCTCGCTCCAGGATGCAATGGGGGAGAACGGTGCCGTGGTCTTCTTCACATGCAACCACTGCCCATACGTAGTCGGCTCCGAGCCCAGGATAGAGAATGCCGCTGAAGTCGCTCGGAAGAACGGACTCGGATTCGTGGGGATAAACTCCAACGACCCCGTGAAGTACGAATCCGACTCTTGGGACAACATGGTCAAGAGGGCCAACAGGGGGATGACCTACGCATACCTCCACGACCCCTCGCAGGAGGTGGCTCTCTCTTACGGAGCCGAGAGAACGCCTGAGTTCTACCTCCTGAACTCGGATTCGATGGTGGTATACAGGGGCCGACTGGACGACTCCCCGAGAGACCCCTCCCATGCCAAGACCTCGGAACTGGAGGATGCCATGGGGGAGCTCGCTTCCGGGACGGCGGTCTCCGTCGCAAGGACCGAGAGCATCGGTTGCTCGGTGAAGTGGAAGGAATAGGTGCTAGCTTGGCAATGGGACTCCCTGCAAGGGCATTCTACACGGTGATGCGTCTCGCCCCGTCTGGAATGCGGATGCGGATGTGGAGGGGCCTGTACCAGAGGATGGCACGTTCTCAGAAGGACCCGAACTTCCGATTCATGAACTACGGCTTCACAGACGACTCCGACCTCGAACTCTCCGATGGAGACGAGCCAGACAGGCTGTTCATCCAACTCTACAACATGAACGTCAGGGATGTTGAGATGGAGGGCAGAGATGTCCTCGAGGTCGGGTCCGGCAGAGGCGGCGGGGCCAGCTGGATCGCGAGGACGTACAAGCCAAAGTCGCTGTTGGCAGTAGACTACTCTGCAGAGGCGGTGGCACTCTCCCAGGGATGGTTCTCCGACCAGGATAACCTGGAATTCAAGGAGGGAAACGCACAGGACCTGCCCCTGCCGGACGAGTCATTCGACATCGCATACAACGTCGAGTCATCACACTGCTACGCGAACATACCAGACTTCCTGAGCGAGGTCTTCAGGGTCCTTAGGCCAGGGGGGAAGTTCTGCTGGACGGATATGCGTGACTCCCGGACGATGGAGAAGATGCACGACCAGTTCCTGACTACCGGCTTCAGCATCGAGTCCAGAACCGACGTGACGAAGAACGTGGTCGATGCGCTGGACCTGATCGACGAGGGCAGGAGGGAGATGATACGGCAGAGCTCCCCAGCCTCCCTGAGGAAGAGCTTCGAGACCTTCGGAGGGGTTCCTGGAACCCCTGTCTACGAGGCCTTGAAATCCGGTAAGATCCAATATTTCAGATACCTCCTCTCCAAACCAAGGTAGCGCACCCAACCTGAAACCGGTTATGCGTGCCTAGGCATAACTCACGCATTACTCGATTGATTACTAAGCATTACAAGCATTAACACACGCATTACGGGAACAACAATCATGCTTCGTTTAGCATTACACACCCTAGTGTCTGTTTTGCTTTCGGAACGAGTCTAGTACTGCTCTAGGACTAGCTCTGTCTGTGTCGAGCTGATGTCCCCAGGGGCCGCTAGCCACATCCTGTCCAGCATGTCCCTGAGAGCCACCGTGTCATCTACGTGAACCACGGCAACCAAGTCCGCATCCCCGCTGATCTCGTACACGCACTCGACTCCCGCCCATCCGGAGAACTCCCCTGCGAGGGAACCTATCTCGGTCCCCGGACCTACCTTGAGACGAATCAGGGCAGTCAGCCCAATACCCGACTCCCGAACCGTATATCCCCTGATCACACCCTCGTCCTCGAGTCGCTTGATACGGGTCCGCACCGTCCTCTCGGTGACTCCTA
>Ga0207987_1000152_pt1 | contig 21865 bp, 10 predicted proteins | sample ETNtaG_19_FD_185768 | JGI IMG/M metagenome (GOLD analysis project Ga0207987, IMG submission 185768) | Marine microbial and viral communities from oxygen minimum zone, Eastern Pacific Ocean - ETNP201302PF86A (SPAdes) (version 2) | ecosystem: Environmental > Aquatic > Marine > Oceanic ...
TCAGATCGCCGAAATTGAGACGGCCATCATCGTTGATATCAGCAGCATCATGGTTCTCCGGCCAGACACCCGCTCCGCCAAAGAGGAGACTCGAAAGCAGGGTCACATCAGAGTCCGTAACCTGCCGGTCACCATCGACATCACCACGAATAAACCGCGGAGGCTCCAGGTAAAGAAGGAAGCCTTCGCTCTCGCCCAGGGTCAGCGGATCCCGAACCCGCAGCGAAGCCTGTCCGGCACTTCCGCGGCTCGGAGCGAAAAAGCTCAGATGCTGTCCCGAATGGAATACGAACCCAGCGGAATCGACAACGGTTCCATCCACCAGAACCTCGCAACGATCTGTAAATCCATCTCCGAAGAGATCTACGTGGCTGCCGCCACAGATCGAAACAGAGTTGGGCTGGACCAGGTTGACCACGACCAGATTGGGCGCAGGCTGCATATTCGGACACTCTCCCGCGATGATATCCAGGGGCGTTGGCAGCGACAGGATCTCGATGGGCTCGCCGGCAAGATCAAGAGGATCCAGAATCTCGACCACCACGAAGGCCTCGTCCAGGACAGGCAGTCCTTCGACAGGAGCGCGAACGAGCATCGTGCGGCCATCGTTTGAAACAGCCGATCGTCCTGAACGTTCAAAAGGCAACGCGACCATCGGTTCGAGACCATCGACCTGCAGCTTCACCACGGCGCTGCGGGAGAACCCGGTACCCCTCACCTCGATGAAATCACCGCAGCCGGCCCGCAGGCTGCTCACGTCAACGCCTTCAAGACTGGGCGATTCGAAGGAATAGACCTCGGAGAGCAGCGCTTCCTGCCCTCCTGTCGAGAGCATGATGTCGTAGAGTGCGCTGCTTGAAGCCGGAAGCGCGACGGGCCTCGGTCCGAGAGCATCGGGAACGACAAAGGAGACGGTGCCGGAGTCCATAACGGTAATGTTCTCAGCGGGAACCTCGATGCTTCCAGAGCCTCCTTCTGCAGGAACAAGCCTGATTTCCGGGGTAAGCCCGGCGCCGCCATCGAGGCCTTCGCCTGAAAGCCGGATCTCGTTCCCACCGGCAAGCGGCCCCGTAACCGGGGTAGCCGAGGAGAGTTCGAGGGCGGGGAAATTTCCGCCAAGGGTCACACTCGTATCCAGGAAAGCGTCGATCACCGGTCGGCCGGGAACAGCCTGCTCTGGAAAGAAAGAGGTGGGCTGATCGACGGAAGGATCAAACAGGAAGGTGATCTGCGAGCTGGTCCGCGGATCGTCCTGGCCCAGCTTCGAAGCGAAGGTGAAATTCAGGACGGTTCCGTCCTCAAACGGATCGATAAAGTCAGACCCGAGAGTGGAAAAGTTGAAGCTGATCCAGCCTACCCTCAGGTCTCCGCTCGAGTTGATGTCAGGAAGCGTATCCTCTACAGGCAGGAAGATCGCCCCGAGATCAGCGGCGACCGTACCCGCCTGCTCCTGATCGACAGGCAGGAGCTCGAGATGCTCGGGGTTGAACTGCAGGTGAATGGTGTAGGCATTGAAGCGATAGTTCGATATCTCGGACGGAGCGCGGAGGCTTCCCTTCACAGCAACATGGAAGATCGCGGAGTCCTCCGCATCGGGAACCAGGTCGAGCTTCAGGTAGCTGTTCGCGTATTGAATAGCTCCCTCGGCCATGTCGAGAGAACGCCAACTGTCGAAGCCGGCAAAACGAACGCGTATGTTCTCAAGCCGAATGAGGTCAGCCTGGGGAAGTACCGCGGGAAGCTCGGCCTGGAGCCTCGCCAGGACAACCTCGGAAGAGTTCCCGATGGAATTGAGGACGAGATCGCCCTCGCTCACCGTGATTCGCTTGAAGCCATCACCTTCGGGAACCGAAGCGAGCGCAGGGCTCAGCAGCGGGATGGTCTCTGGGATCACGAGCTCGAATTCAACCGCCTCGATAGCTGAAGAGAGCCCGGAAGCCGCGATCGGAATTTCAAAGGAAGGCTCTCCTACCGCGGCGACGACCGCTCCAAAAGAGATCGAGGGTGAATAGATAACGCCGCCGACACAACTGGCTTCGTCTCCGCCGGCGCTCAGGGTTACCTGGTAGGAGCCAACCGGCTCAATCGAATCAAAGAAATAGCCGGCATCACTGGGCAGGATATCGAAAACGGTCCTCGAATCGACCGTCTCACCCGCGATGACATGGCTCAGCTCTAACTGGAGAGGGCCGTCTCCATAGCCGCGCCAGGGAGAGTCCCAACTGACCGCGATCCCGCCGGAATCCTTGACGCACAAGATGCCGACCTCGGCCAGGTCAGGAGCATTCAGCGTGAAGGGCTGGAAGGTGACCGAATCGCTGTCGATCGGGGTTCCTGCCGGGAACCCATCACAGGCGTCATCAGCGTTCTTTGTCGCCGTCAAGGTGAGCGTATAAGTACCCGGAGCCGCTCCGCCCCGGTCCAACTCACCTTCGTAGATGAAGGAGTCCCGGTTAGCCTCAGATCCCTCCAGCTCCATACCCGTCTCACCGAAGAGATTGACCGGAGCGCTGTCCGGAGCCGCCGGCTCAAAAAGAAGCTCAAGCCTCATGAGGTCGTAGACCTCTCCGTTCACCCAGTCCCAGCGAATCCTCAATGGAGCCGAAGAGCTCGAACGTGACAGGAGCGTCCCCACCACCGGCGAACGAATGGGAACCTCTGTATCACAGGGCTCCGGATCAAGTCCGCTGCAAGCTCCCCTGGAGCTCTCGATGCCGCCGATGACCGCGCTGACCTCGTAAAGATCACTCCCATCGTCGGTTGAGGGGCTGTCCTCAAAAATAAAGCCTCCCACCGGCAGAACGCTCGACCTGAAGGAGCCGTTTCGATAGATCCTGAACTGTTCGACGGCAATCCCCGGATCCCAATCCCAGGTCACGATATTCTGATCACCCTCCTTACCGCAACGCACATCGCCGGGCTGCGGTACATGGACTACGTTTTCACAAGGCCGCTCCACGCTGTTTTCAGAGCCAGGCCCTGGAAATGCTGTAACCGTAATGGATACAAGCCCGGGATTCGACACTGTCAGAACATGAAATCCGCTGTCCCAATCGATTCCCGTATTTCCCGGGAACAAGACATCGGCGACCTTGATATTCACACGGTCGTAGCGTAGCTCCTGAGCCTGCCAGGAGATGAGCACCTCTGAAGAGAGAGCTCCCCTTTCCTGGACATTGCAGCTCACCTCGAGCTCCGGCGGAGGCGGGGGTTCGAGCTCAAACTCTATCGCCTCGCCCACCTCCACAGGGACCTCCTGCGAGACCCCCGCCTCAACAGCCGTCAGGACATTGGATACGACCGTAGCTCCGGAAGGGGCAAACCCGATGCGAGTGTCGGTACGCCCGAAGACCTGGCGGCAGCGGAACCTGAAGACACCCAGTTCGACGTTGTCGAAGGCGGCTCCGGTGGTGTCCTGCTGGTAGGTCATCGAGGCGGTGGCGAACCCCGCGCAGCTGTTATCGCTCTCATCCTGGGGACAGGCCTCAAACAAGGCCAACTGCTCAAACCCGGATGGCTCGGTGAAGCCGAGGTAATCAAGCTCAAACCGCTCATAGTCGAGGGCTACGGAATAACCTGAAAAAGAGGCCTGGATATCCGCAAAGACCTTCACCCCGAAGACGTCGTTCGCTTCAAGGCTTGCCAGGTGATCGATGGTGACGTCATTGCCATTCTCATCCACAGGCTGCAGACGGTAACGGGTAGGATCGGGAACCGTCGCGGCCTGGACTCCGAGCGACCCATAGACCAGCGGAGAATCATCGGAGACCGTGGCGACATCAAGGCCTGTATCTCCATTGAGATCAAGCAGCGCGAGGCCCGAGACGACTCCCGCCTCTCCGGCATCGAGCTCGATCTTCTCGAAACTCTGCCCGACGCCCGGAATGCTCTGGTTTCTCAGAACGACGAGGCTGCCTCGATCTTCTTCGCCTGCGCCGCCGACCACCAGGTCAGCGGAACCAAGCGGATCTCCATCGAGGTTGGAGGCCTCCAGGAGGTCTCCCCGCTGAGCGACGACTCCGTTGAGATCAGCCGTCTCGGGAACGACCTCCTCGAAGAGGAGTCCGCGCGGCTCGTCGCCGGTGAGGCTTCCCAGCAGGTCATTGCTTCCATCAAGTCCCCCCGCGAGCAGGTCACCCACATCCCGGTAGGTGTTTTCATGCAGGAGGGCTGAGCTGTCCTTCCAGGAGATGACATCCGCATCTCCATCTGTATCAAAATCGAAAACGATCCACGCATCAGGAGCGTAATCGCCTCCGGCGGAATCCTTCAGAGCTCCCACCTTCCGGAAAGAGAAAGGATTGGCGCTGGTGGTCTGGTTTCGATAGAGAACCAGGCTTCCAGCCAGGTCGCCGTCCATCGCCTCGCTGACCAGGTCCAGGCGGCCATCGTTGTCGAGGTCCGCAAGCTGGATCTTCCGGCTCGGGTCAAATCCCGAGATGGGATTGCGCAGAGGCGCGAACTGGAGCTCGAGAAGATTCTCGGGATCATTGAGGTCAAACTGGCCATCAGCGGGAAGACCCATGGTCAACTGAAAGATGGTCAGGTAGCCGGTAGACTCCGGCTCTTCCTCTTCCACCGGGAGTCCGAGGTCGCCAAGGTCACCAAAATCGCCAAGTCCGGCGGGAAGACCAGGTACCGCGTCAGCGGCAAAGCTGCCATCCCCATGCAGGGCCATCAGCTCCGGCAAGCCGTCTGAATCCAGGTCAGCAAGATAAAGACTGGCCGAGGAGCCCCCCTCATCCCCATCGGAAAGGGTTGCGAAATCCAACCGGGACTCGGTAGAAGAGATCGCGCCCGAATCGCCAACACGGTACTCCTGCAACCGCAGCTCTCCCTGGGAACCCAGAAGCATCGCCACGATCTGGACCGATCCATTACCGTCCGCATCCACAGCCACGGCATCCGTAAAGGTCCAGCCTGCGGGCACCGCGGCTGTACCCTGGCGCCCCTGGGAATTGTAGAGAGTCGCCAGGGTGGAGCTGACAGTGAGCAACTCAACCGCCCCTGAGCCCGGCATAAAATCAGCCGCCAGGACTGCGACAGCCCGATCAGGCGCCAATGGCTCGAGATAATCCGGTTCCCAGCCGCCCTCGTTCAGACCGGGACGAACCTGGAAGATCAATTGGTAAGGAGACAATGGAGACGAATCGGCGGCGCTGATATTGCTGGTGAAGGCCACGCTGACCTTCTCCCCGGGCAGGAAACTGTCAGAGGCTTCAAGAACATGAACCACGCTGGTCAACAAATCGTTCTGTTCCAGCCGCGAGACGCCGCCCGCGTGGCTTCCAGACTGTCCCCCCATCACCCTGACCGCGTCACTCTCGGTCCCGGCGGTGATGTTCTCGCTGAGATAGGCGGTCACCGCCGGTCTCAGGCCCGCGGCCCCGGAAGACTGCAGCGGGATGGTCTCACGCACAAAAAGCTCCCCCTCCGAGCGAGCCTCTCCGCCTTCAACGGTAAAGCTGAAAACATAGGGGCCTGAAAAAGGAACGTTGAGCACGGTGACGTTTTCAGACACCTTCACCGTAATCCGTTCACCGGGCTTGAACTGCTCAAGCGGGCTGAGCAGGAACACCAGGGTATTGTCCCCCGCCGGCTCCTCTACTCCCGCCTCAGGATCCAGGGGATCGATCAGCTCGGGCGGCTGGTTGATTCCAGCCTGGAACTCCGCAATCGTCTGGCCGCTGAAAACATCCTGTTCATTGGCGACGACAATCGTGCCGCTGTATTCACCGCTGGTCTGGTCACCGGTCACGGTAATCATTCCCGACTCTGTATTCGTGATGTCGGACGCGGTCATCGTATTGGTGAGCCGGACAGCTATGACCGGCTGAGCCATGATTTCGCTATCACCGCGGGCGGGAATGGTCCATTCAACATCCGCGGAATCGTATTTACAGGCAGGCAGAACCGCCAGGGCCGGAAGCACCAGGAGACTCAGCAGGCGAACGAAACGCGGAAAAACGGGGAGGGAAGACTCTCTTAGCATAATCACTTCTCTGGGGGTGGAAACCAGTCAGATGCCAGGAAGATCCAGAAAGAAGATCGTATCACAGGAGGAACATCCGGCATCCTGCCAAAACTCATTAAGTACCCCTCTACCGGATTTCTCCAGGTAGCCCACGGGAACTTTTATTCAACTCGGGAAATTTCAGGCCGCCTCAGAGACCCGGATTCTCCTCAACTGGAGGTCCGCAGTTTGCGAAACTGAAATTCCCCCTCATCAACTGCCGTATTATTCAGAACCATTCTGCCCGCTGGAATCGCGGACAAGGTATGTTACGGGGATACGTTCAATGTTAAGGCCTGAACAGGGAGAATTCAACTTTCCACCCACGACCGTATCCATAAGCCCATTATATTTAATGGCTTACAGAATATACCAGCTGCCTCGGAAATCTGTCCCTGTGGCGATAATTTTTAGTCTGAATCCCCATCCAGACGCTGGATAGCCTCGAAAGAGCCGCCTTTTACTGACAATCTTCAGTTAGCGGGGAAGCATACATGTGACCCAGGCTCGCAATCATCAATTCCGAGACCTTCTACGGTCCCGCAATCGGGGTAGGGCCCATCGGGCGGAGCGTAGAGTGCGAAGTTCGTGGAACCTGGCTGCAGCCTGTAGTTGATGATGTACAGCGCATCGGAGATGGACAACGCCCCATCATTGTTGGCATCCGCAGCCGGAAGGCAGGCTGTCATCTGACCGTTGTAGAACAGCATCTGAACGATCCAGATTCCATCGGCGATATCCACATGGGCATCGTTGTTCGCATCTCCACGAATGAATGTCGGGTCGAGAGCGACTGGGATGCCCTGGAGAATCACGGTCTTTGTTTCTTCAACGAACTCAGGAACAACCCCGTCACCGTTAACGACGAACAGGATCTCCAGCGGCCGGTCTTCACCAAGGGTGGTATCTACAAAGCTGAGTTCCACATCTCTCGAATCGTCTCCAACAAGAGAGACCAGTGATCTCAACGTAATGGAATCGAGAGGGACGGCGGACAGGGGTTCAAGGCTGAGAACCTCTGTGCCCGGAGCGCCCAGTTGCACGACAGCCCCGACACTGATACCGGTGATCGTCCCATCTATATCCCGATCATCGAGCTTGTAATTCAGAAACTCAGGCCCCTCGCCGCCATTCAGGGCGGCGACCACCGGCCCGGGAGTGACCGCGATACATTCGACAAGCTCGTGATCGACTCTCACAGAATAGGACCAGCCCTGCAGGTCGACGGGATTTTCCTTACCCAGGTTAGATACCTCGACCTGGACATCGAGCGTGTCCTCTCGATCAGCCGGCAACACACATGGCTCCTCGGAACTGAAGGAGAGGCCCAGGGAGACGTCGTCCTCAACGGGCGGAATGGCGCAGGCAACGTTAACACCGGCGCCTGTTATCTGGTCGGGAAGAATCGCCTGTCCATCAATGGTCAGGTTGATCTCAACAGGAACGCGGCCGGGCTGCGAAAGATCGGAGACAAAGTTGATTTCCGTCGCTATCCCTTCAACGCCTTCGGCGCATCCGAGCACGGTGTAGTTGGCGAAGCAGAAGCTGAAGAAATCTGACACCGGAACCTCGGCCGGCTCGATAAAAGAAAGTACGACACCCTGGATAATGCCGATTCGAGTTCCATCATCTGATTCGATAATCTCGGTGAGAGTAAAGCTGGGAGCGACGAGCGCCGCCTCAGCATCAGACCCCTTCATGGTGACGCTCTCGGCCTGCAAGACAGCCGGATCGTGCCGAACACCAAAGGACCAGCCCTGCGTTCCACCCGCCCGCGAGACGACTCCGGGAGTGGCCATGACCGTATCACCCGGACCGTAGGCTCCCCCTTCCCCCCTGTCGAGTCGGATCTCGAGGTCAAAATCCCCGGCCTGCCCGAAAAGAACGGGAGACAGGACCATGACGGTCAGAACGACCCAGGACCGCCATAATGTATTCAAGGCCTGCATTTCACTCTCCTTGCGCATTGAAAATGCGACAATAAAAACAATGCAATAGAAGCCTCCGCTCGGGGCAGGCTTTACCGCTAATAAACTTGGTTTTCCAGTAATGGCGCCGCTGTTCTCAGCCGCTTCCGCCAGTCTGTACCAGGCGACGGCTTCACCTGAGATCAGGCGCCAATCTCTTCAATAATTCAGCCAGTTGCCGGTCAACCGGACTGGCTTTCCTCCGCTTCGCTGCCCTTAGCTCAGCTGTTTTCCACCAGCAAAAAGCAATAATCAACAAAGGCAGAACTTACGGAAGGCGGTTCATTCAGACACAAAAAAATGAGACCAATCACGATTATATGGCTCACCCAGAAGGCTGTCAACGCAGGTAAATAAAGGAGCCAATCCGAGATAGAAAAATGGCTTCAAACGGTTGATTTCAGGCAAAAACAGCAAGATCAGGTCTTTGTAAGGTATATGCGCCGTCAGAAGGCCGTCATTCGGGACAGAAGAGATCCTTCAAATACTTGCCCCTTTCCCCCTGAACAGCGCCTTGGACGCTGCAGAAGCCTCCTGAAGGGCTCTGGGATCGCCCGCAGGAGATAGGACAGCTGCTTTTCAGCAACCTGGAATAACACCCGGAACAGACCGAGAATTAGAAAAATCCCCGTGACTGGAGCAATTCTGTCACGGGGATTTCATACTCTTCATTTAGCAGCGAAATGGGTCAGGAGCAGCCCTGCGTATCGCTGTCACAGCCAAGACCATCATCATCCATAATCGAGTCGCCATCCCTGCCGCAGGCGGGGAAAGGAGCCGAAGGTGCCTCACCGGCACGGAACTGATGATTGATCATCAACATGACGTCGGTAACGTCGACATTAGAGTCGTCGTTTGCGTCTGCCGCATCTTCACAAGAGGGCTCAGGACCATTTCGAAAGAGATAGTTGACCACATTGATAGGGTCAGCAATGTCCATCTTGCCATCGCTGTTGACGTCTCCGCGAAGGAAAGAACTCCTGAGATCTTCAATCTCAGTGAACGAAACATTCAGAACCTGGCGGGCACAGAAATCGGCGGAGCTGCCGCCAACAGTGGCGACGTTGGCCACCGGCTGGCCGGCTCCAACCAGCCCATCGTCCCAGGAGATGCTGCCTGTAATCGCGTCAGCCCCCTGCGCCGAAGATGACTCGAGCGAGAGCGCGAGCACGGTAGCCGTACCGACAACATCCAGAGTAATCGGCATGGTAAAGGAGAGCACCACGGCGCTTACCGCGCCCTGCTGACCGCCGTTGTCGTCCGGATTAACCACCTCGGTCTTCTCAAAGCCGGTGTTGCGCAGTCCGCCCTGTGAGACATCTGCAGAGGAGGTGCCATCGGTCGTGGCGCCGACGATGTCCACGCCGCCGTTGACGGCAGCTGAGAGCGACCAGCCCTGTACTCCGTCGCCGCCCGTGTTGTTACTGACAATCGCGGCATAAACGTCGACCGCTCCAGTCCCTCCGGTAGGAACCTCAACCGAAAGGGAAGCATCGTCATCGACTGATCCTGCCAGCATACCGGCGTTCAACTCAGCAGCCTGGCCGAGGCTCTCCGCCTGGAAGATCAGGTTAGGACTCGCACCCTCACAGGTAACCGCGGCAATGCAGTTGATGTTTGCCGAAGAGAAGGACGGATCGACTGTCTGGCCATTCCAGGTGACCGTATTCTCGACCGGCTGTCCGGCGCCTTTGCAACCATCGGAATAAGACACGGTGCCCGCGCCGCCCTCCTCAGGGATCGTCGCCTCAACCGCGACCTTGGCGATCTCGTTGACGGAATCGGAGGGCAAGGTGATCGGCTGCACAAAAGACAGCACCACGGCGCTCACGGCGCCTTCAAGACCATCGCAGGGAGATCCCGCTCCAGCCTCGGTCGTCGTTTCGCTCTTTTCAAAACCGGTATTGCGAAGCCCGCCCTGTGAGACATCGGCCGCAGCCGTTCCTTCTGTCGTAATTCCAGTGATCGCGACACAACCTTCAGCCGCCAGGCTGATCGACCACCCCTGGGCTCCTCCATCCGCATCCCCGCCCTGGGACATGGTGCAGGTCAGCTCGAGAGAATGAGCCGAACCAGGATTGCCGGCAACATCTCCGCCGCCGCCGATTGCAAGATCGAAAGTCGGCTGCGCAAAAGCGGTGCCGACTCCAAGTACAAGTAATCCTGTGAGGATTACGCCACGGAAAACCAGACTTCTCATTTTTTCCTCCCGGAACTAAACACGATCCCCTCGTTCTCCGGGATCGACATCATGCCAACCGGAATGTTGAATTTCCGGATGCAGCTATCTGAAATCCCAAGAGTCGGAACAAGTCGTCGTCTCACGACACGGATCACAATTTCTATTTAAAACCAGCCGCCCTCTTTCATGACCCTCAAGAGAACACACTGGTCCGATAACACTATGCGAACGCAATTCTATCCCTTGATCTCACCCTGAGATACTAGCATTTAATAAAAGAAACCAGTTTTGGAGAAGAGCTCTCTGGGCTACCCGCTGAGAGCCCTCAGGCGAACTACTTAACTCTCCACTAACATCAAAAAGAGACGGACCCGGAGGCTTTCAGCTCACCAGGCCCGTCTCTTCAGATTCAGTACATTCCAGGCTTGAAACCTGACGGCAATTCAAGCCCGGCTCAGATTTCACTCACCTAATTACAAATCGACGACTCGCAATCAACATCACCGGCCTCTCCACAGGAGGGATACGGGGCACTTGGCGCCGGGCCTCCGGAGAATCTGAAAGCGATATTGTAGAGCGCGTCGGAAACGTCATTCAGTCCGTCTCCATTACAATCAACGCTGGCAAGGCACGTTGCCGCCGCCCCGCCGCGGAAGAGACTGTTAACAATGAAAATCGCGTCCGCGATGTCGGACTGGCCATCATCATTCGGATCACAGCGCAGGAAGGAAGGGTAGACGACCCTCTCAAAAACGACATCGGCGGCCTGGCACGTACAGAAATCGGCCGTGGCGCCGCTGACGGTGGCTACATTCGCAACCGGCTGGCCAGCGCCAACAAGGCCGTCCTGCCACGCAACCCGTACCGCCTGGGGCTCGGCGCCCAGGGGTTCCGAAGTGGCGATCTCGATATTCAAGACGCCAGCGGTTCCAGAACCGCTCAAGGTCACCGGCATGGTGAAAGAGAGCACCACGGCGCTTACCGCGCCCAAAGATCCTTCGTTGCGATCAGGATCCACGACCTCGGTCTTTTCAAAACCGACGCTGCGCAGTCCACCCTGGCTGACATCAGCGCCAGCGGTTCCATCAAGATTCGCACCGGTGGGGATTCCTCCGGTAACCAGGGCGGAAAGTGACCAGCCCTGGACACCGCCGGCAGCAATGCCATTGGAAACAATCGCGGCATGTACAGTAGCGGTACCGATATCACCCTCAGCTGCATAAACAGTTGAGAGCCTAGACGCGTCAATACCATCAAGAGCGCTGATGTCAGCGGACTCGACAATGGCCTCGTCGACAATCGCGATGCTCAGCGACGCATCCGCACAATCCCCGGCATTGACCACACCTGCCAGGCAGAATGCCGTCAAGAAACCGAAACAGCTTCCGAGAAGATATTTCATATCATTCTCCTCCATGTTGTCAGTAATCAAAAAGCCCCTGCGGCGACCGCCGATCTATCAAGACAGATCTCCCCCCCCGGGGCCGCATTGACCTTAATCGTTAATTGAAGTGAACCACCAGGTGAGCCATATAGTCTCAGCCGGCGAATCAACAGCTACAGTCACAGTTACGGCAATAGGAAACCAGGACTTCCTGGAAGCATAAGCCATCTCTTACTCTCCGCCTGTGAAAGACGGAGGCGAACACCCCGGCCCATGCAGAGCAAGGGGGCTCACAATAAAACCGGCTCACCTGGCACAGCAAGGAAGTTCCAAACCACTCCTCGACACGGCTCTGCGAACCGAAGCACGACTAAATGGCTCGAGTCCAAACGCTCTCGAAGCCTGAGAACTCAGATCAGAGAAAAGACACCATGGGCAAACCGACCCATCCTTTCAAAAACCTGAGTCATCGAGTGTACCGCCTGCCCCCCCCGATGGAAGTCCTATTATTTTTTCTTCAAAGGACCCTTCCTGCCCGACTCGATGCAAAAAAAAATGGGCGGCATCTCTCGAAGATGCCGCCCAAGCAACCCTAACTTAACCCGATTTTATGGACAGGAAGAACTCTCGCAAGCCAATCCATCCGGCGTAGCATCTTCTCCACAAGAGGGAAAAGGAGCCGCCGGTACGGGACCAGCCATGAACCTGTACGCGATCGTAAACAGCGCATCCGAAATATCGGTTTTGCCGTCGTCATTTGAATCCGCAGAAGCGATACAGGCCGGGGTCGGGCCATTGCGAATGAGCCAGTTGATCGTATAGATCGGATCAGCAATATCGACCTTGTCATCATTGTTCGCATCTGCGCGCACAAACACGGCGCTCGGGGGCGAACAGGCGTCTTCGCTATGGACAATCGTAATTCCGCTAATCTGGCGGGGAGCCACCGTCTGGCCCTGGACCGTCAGCACGGTATCAACCGGCTGGCCGGAGCCAATCAATCCATCAGTAAAGTTAATCTCAGAGGAGAAGCCCTCTCCACCGGCGCCTTCAGCAACAACGTAACGCGCCCGAAGTATGGACTGATCCTGGGTGGCATCGAGAACGATCGGCATGGTAAACGAGAGTACCACGGCTGAAACAAGCCCGGCACGACCATCATTCCTTCCCGGATCGATAATCTCGGTCTTCTCAAATCCGGTATTCCTGATCCCGCCGTCGTTCACATCGCCGGCAACCGTTCCCGAGGTTGTCGGGTAGGTGTCGTTCGTGATCGTGAGCTCGGCGGGGTTGTGCTCGATTCCGAGCGACCAACCCTGGGCACCCGCATTCGGGGGATCGTTGGGATCATTCGGCCCGATATAGGCAGTCACCAGTGCCTCTCCACCACCCTCAGAGGAACAGAGGGCGATCTCGGAGGCATCCGAATTGTCCGGGGTACCAAGCTTGAGATCCGTACCGCCGGCACAAACCGCCGCGTCGGCGCAATCGGAGTCGTCACAATCAGCGGCACCATCGCCATCGTTGTCCTCGCCATCTTCACAGTCAGCCTCCGGCGGTGGAGGCGGCTCAATGTTGATAGTAAGGGCGGCCAGGGTCGGCGTAGCCGTCTGACCCTCAAAGGTGACATCGTTGTTCACCGGCTGGCCCGAGCCAACCAGGCCATTGCGATACTCAACCGTTCCAGTAGAGGCCTCGGCTCCTACAGTAGCCTCGTAATCGACGAAACCAACAATCTGATCGGTATTCGGAGGTAAGGTGATTGGCATGACAAAAGAGAGCACCAGGGCCTGGACGAGCCCCTGCTGACCACCATTGTTGTCAGGATCGATAATCTCAAAAACCTCAAAGCCGGTATTTCGAAGGCCTCCGTCGGCGACATCAGCCGCAGCCGAGCCCGCGGTGGTTACAGCTGAAATATTGACTCCACCATTGGCTACACCCAGAGACCAGCCCTGGGGACCCGTGGCACCGTCAAGTCCGCTGGAACCAAGAATCAACTTAACCTGGAAAGGTACCGTTGATCCCGCTTCCGCCTGGATGCTTGCAGGCGCATCCTCAAAACTATAGCTAAAGCTACCTTGAGCCTCTAAAGCCGCTGTCCAACAGAGACAGAGGAATCCAGCGACCAGGGTGGTTGAGATCCTACCCATCATATTCTCCTATTCACTTTCAATTAACTCGGGCGAAACAGCCCGTCGATTGGTCTTTGTTTCCGACAGATGAGTTTCCGCCTTAATTCGCACTTCAGCCCCCAGGCTCGAGCGGACACTCTTTTCTTTACGATCCGGGGAATTCGTTATTTCGTATTCTTCTTTTCCCGCTGGCGTATCCCCCCCGGGAAACCAGCTCAGCCCCACGATCCAGGCAGAACTCCGAAAACCTCAGCAAGCCTCGTCTCTCTGCGAAATATAAGCCGGGAGCCGGCTCTACCCGTCGGCCAAAGCCGACGGGTAGAGCCTTCCCGGAAACAGATTACTGGCCAGCGACAATGTCACAACTGGCTCCGAGAGCACAGTCGAGACTGTCTTCTGTCGGATCTCTGCCAGCAGGCGTACCGGCCTGCGAAGCCTTGTCCCAACCGGGACCGGGAGCGGGCGGCTGCATGCCGTCCTGGAAGAGATACATCAGAATCCCTACCGAATCCGCCAGGTCCACGCGACCATCATCGTTCGCATCACAGGCGTCGAGACAGCCGGGCTGGAACTGCCAGGCACCGGGCAGGAAGAGATAGGCGATCACAGAGGCGGCATCCGCAATGTCGACGGCCATCGTCCCCATAAGGGAGAAGTTGCAGTCGCCGCGGAAGAAGAACTCGTCTCCAAAGATACCAACGCTGCAGGACTCCAGAGAAGGACTGCGCGACTGGTTCTCTGCCGAGACAAGGTTCTTGATCGGCACTCGGCCGACGCCATTGATACCGTCAGTGAAGCTGATATCGACACTGGTTCCACAGAGAGCCGAGTCATCTTCGACATCGAAGGTGACATAGCCCATGGGCTGCGGCGTCGACAGGGGCGGGATCGAAGCTCCGTCAAAAGGAGGCAGGGCGTCGACCAGAACACCGATGATAAGCTCGCGGCCATCACCGTCGTTGTCGTCATTGTCGACCTGCATATTGACGAACTCAGCGCCAAGAGCCTCGAGGATCGTGCCACTGGTGTCAAGGTTCTCGCTGGCTGTCAGGATCGAATCAAAGGTCACCGCCATCGAAAAACCTTGCAGGTGGTCAGGCTGACCAAGACCAACGGCATTGTCTTCGGGGTTGAAGATCGCGAAGCAAACCTCGACCGAGCCGCCATAGCCGGCAGTGATCTCACCGCCGCCGCGAGCCTGGCAAAGGAACGTTGTCGCGCAATTCGGATCGTCGGCATCCACAAGGCCGTCCTCATCGTCATCCACACCGTTGTTGCAGTTCTCCTGCGGAATGACAATCACGACAGGACTACAGGTAAAGGTGCCATTCTCGAGAATGAGACCGTCAGCTGCGCCGATCGAGAGACCACCCTGAACAATCAGGTTATCCTTGGCGGGATCACCAAGAACACCGTCACAAAGAGTCAGCGGAACGGTCATATTGCTGTTGTTGTTACAGGTGTAGTTGTAGGTAGCGATATGAAGACCATCGCCAGGCCCAATCACGGGAGGATTGGCAACAGGATCTTCAAGATCCATAACCACGCCCAGGGCGCCGCCAGCCTCACTCACCTCTTCAGTCGAGAAGTCAGCAGCAGCAGCAGCAGAGCCAACACTGATCGAGTCAAGGGTGATGCCATTGCCATGACAGACGGCAGTGACAAAGCCTTCGACTGCGCTGTGGGCGCTGAGAAGGACGCGGGCGGAGCCTTCCAGACTGTCGCCCATGTTGCCGCCGTTGCTAATACTCATTCGCTGCGGGGGAGGCGTACAACTGAAGGAACCAGAATTGAGGCCGAGACCATCGTCCGCTCCTACCGACTGACCATCGACAACAAGGATGTTGTCCAGGGCCGGACCACCATCGACGGTGGCATAGGAACCGTCCTGGAAGTTGACGGCGGTGGTGGAAGCAGCCGGGCCATCTCCGCACTGAATCTTCAGAGTAGCGACAACACTGTCGCCGGCGGGGATCGCCACGGGGCCGGCGCCATCGGTGTCAACGACGACACCCAGCACGCCATAACCTGACTCGATCCGAGTCTGAACGACATCCGCATCAGCCAGGGCGGCTGAAGGAACCAGGTCCACACCTGATCCGTCGCTGTCATCCCAATCAAACGCAGCGACGAGTCCCTGGACATCATTGTCCGAGCCGAGGCTCAGGGAAACATCAACTACAGAACCAAACTCTCCGGTGGCATCGCCAAGCGACATGGACTGGCCATACACGGTACTCGTGCAAACCAAAGCGCAAATCACTGGCAGGAAACCCAATAACTTTCGTTTCATTTTTCCTCCTAGAGGCATTTCAGACTAACACCTACTGATTTAACCCGTAATCTCCGAAACTCATCGTGAGCCGGGAAAGACAATCAACTCACTACAGAATCGGAGTTGTTAGACAACTGAAAAACAGTCCCCCCCTCGGGAGACACAAAGATTGGTTTGAATTTGGTGAGTGATTCAAAAAATTCTGCTGAATCAGATCCAAGGTGAATCAAGTCGAATTGCCGGTTTGGATTATTGCCAAGAGCCAGGCCTCATTGCCCATGCACCTCAACAAGAAACTCTCAAAATCATGAAAGTCTAAGCAGCAACATGTCTTCACGCTGGAACGGCCAGCACTATTTTTCCGCGACGCATTTTCCTCGTTAACTTTAGGCGCCGCAGAAGGCTAACAGATCCTAATCCCAAACTTAAGGAACCGATGATACTTCTACAAACTGGGCTAGTCAATCGCAGTTAAAAAAAGAAATAGAACCCTAACTGAAGCTCGTTTGAGGCCATCCAGATCCCTTCCACAGAAGCTCGTGCCTGCAGTGAAAAAGAAACGGGGCCGACCAGGCCAGCTTTTTTCTCTACCTAAAAAGAGAACCCCTTCATTGGTTTTACTCTCCCGGAATTCTCAGGAGATTGATGATTCGGAACACCTGGGCACCCCGAAAACAAATCAATCAAATACGAACCGAATCCGCAGAACCAATTCTATAGCCCGCAAAGTGAAGATCTAAGCCAATTCGAACGGATTACCTACCTTGCTGACTGACAGTCACTTAGGCCATTTCTTCCGGGCTGCTGCCGGGTGTCCGAGTTTGTGTAAGCCTGTAGACACCCACTCGAGAGCAGTTGAAGTAATCCAGGGAGCGGAGGCAAAGGCTGTGTAATGGCCCAAAGGCAACAGGTAAGCCTCCGGACCCCCTAACATCCGACGAAGATCCAGCCCTTCAGTGTAGGGAACCACCTCATCGTAGACAGCCAGGAAAAGCAGCACCTCTCCCGGGGAGATACTCGCAGCCAATCTCTCGGGATTTGAGAAGAAATACTGCTGGAATTCGAGTTCGAGCTCGCCAGGTGACATTCCCTCCCTCTCCTTTCGGATTGAACGGTATCGCAATACCATCTTCTCCCTCGATTCCTTGATGATCGCACCTAGATCCAATCCGCCAAGACAGAGCACATTTACCTTCAATCGCGGTTCAGCGGCAATGAATGCGACATTCCTGATCGCGCCAAGGCTGACGCCGAAGGATCCCATTCGTTCAGAATCGATCTCATCGAGAGTTGAAAAAGCATCCAGGGCGCTGATGTTGTCTCTCACCACCCGGCGCATTCGCGCCTCGAGCCCAAGCGCATCCCTGGAAGGAGACAATATGGATCGCTCCTGGTAGAGAAAATAAGCTGAAAACCCCCAACGACAACACTCCCGCGCAATAAAGCGGGCAACGAGATAATCCTCTCCTTCCCCTCCCAGGATTGGAGAGACCGCGATCAAGGGGTGCGCAATGGCCCCTTTGCTGCGCAAGGACCTGTAGTATTCTCCGCTAATGCCCCTGAAGTCACCGGCCTGATCACAATAGACCTGGAAGCCAAATCTGCTTCGCTGCCACGACGAGGTTCCATCCAGAGACTCCAGGGTCAGCGGACCTGGCGGGTAAGCCGGCCGCAACACATCGAGTGCTCCTTCAACCGCCGGAGCAGGACGATCCGAAACGCCCTCAATTCCTTCACGCATCGGTAGATGCCCGCATCCCTGAACAGCAGAAAATGCCAGCAATGCGAACAGGGCCAGGCGGATTTTATGCACTTCTCTTCTCCTCAGGCTGCCAGGACGCCCTCAGTGGCCGAGGCGGGGAAAGGACGAGCCCCCTTGAACCCTCTTATTCTCAGGTCTCCCCTCCTCGCTGTCCACAAGGCGGCAAAAAGAAAGAAAGGGCGCGAGCGAGGATTTCCCTGCCGCCCTGCAGGCGCATCAAGGCCGTAAGGCCGCGAATGGCTGCGAACACGCTCCGGGAGAGACGCGTTCATCGCGCAAAACAGCCCGACAGGCTTTCGGCTGACAGAAGGTTCTCGAACCCACTGGAAGACGGAGGAGCTTCTCTATGCACGCACGCGAGCCGCTTGCGAGACCCGGGAGCCGCCTTATTTCAGCAGAATCATCCAGTCACAACCGGAACCCGGCCGGACGATTATTCCTCTGCCGAGTCAGCTACCGCGACGGTCTCAGCCGGCCGATCGAGAACAAATCCGAACAGGGCCATACTGGCTTTGTCTCCCAATCGCTTCTTAGCTGTACGTACGATCCTGGTATAGCCGCCGGGGCGCTCCCGATAGGCCGGCCCGATATCGTCAAACAAAGTTTTGACGGCATCTTCATCTCCAAGGAGCTTCAGCCCCCGCCGATAGTTGTGAAGCGTCTTGTCCTTGGCCAGCGTAATCAGCTTTTCAGCGAACGGCTTCACGAACTTGGCCTTCTCGACCGTAGTCAGGATGTACTTGCTCTCGTTATAAGAGAGAAACAGGCTACGAGCCAGGTTACGCCTCAACGCGAGGCGATGGGCTGTACTGCGCCCGAGTCTCTTATTGCTCTTACGATGCCTCATTAGATCGTCCCTGCACTGCTATCAACGCTGGCTTCCGCATCGGAATCGTCTGCATCCGCTGGACCGGGGACCGGCTCCTCCAAATCGGGAGCAGGGATCTGCGGCTCCTCCAAATCGGGAGCAGGGATCTGCGGCTCCTCCAAATCGGGAGCAGGGATCTGCGGTTCCTCCAAATCGGGAGCAGGGATCTGCGGTTCCTCAGAAATAGGAATCTGGTACTCAACCATCGGATCCTGAGGTATGGCAGCTGAAATATGCATACCGACGGGCTCGACGGAAATAGAAGCCGGAACCTCCATACCCAGGTCGAGTCCGATTTCAACCAGCTTCGACTTGATCTCGTCGAGCGTAGTCTGACCGAAGTTTCTCACTCTGAGTAGATCGGGTTCTTTCCAGGCAACCAGTTGGCCTACCGTTCGAATCGACTCGCCATCGAGGCAATTGTAGGCTCTGACACCCAGGGCCAAAGCGCTGATCGGCATCTCCAGCTTCTTGCGAAGCTCATCGAGATCGGGAGACTCAGTCGTCTCCTCCGCCACCACCTGTTCTTCAGGCTGCACCACAGCACCGATATTTGAATACTGGATGAACGGGTTGAGATGCTTGCGGAGAATCTTCGACGCCTCCACAAGAGCCATCTCAGGCTTCAGGGCGCCGTTGGTCCAGATCTCAAGGACCAGGCGGTCGTAATTGGTCAGTTGACCAACCCTGGTATTCTCCGTTTTATAACGAACCCGGCTGACGGGAGAGAAAGAGGAATCCATCCAGATAACTCCGATCTCATTGTCACCGTCACGATTTTCAGGAGCGGTAGCATAACCACGCCCCTTGCGTGCCCTGAGGTCGATATTAAAAGGGATATCCTGGGTGAGTTTGGCAATGTGAAGGTCAGGATTGACAATGGTCACCTCGGGTCCATGTTCAATGTCACCCGCAGTTACATCTCCGGCCTTGTCGACACGGATCTTAAGTTCCACATCATCAGCATCGCCCTCAATCAGCATGAGCACGTTCTTGAGATTGAGCACAACATCGGTAACGTCTTCGTAAACACCCGTCATGCTGGTGAATTCGTGCTGGACACCTTCGATCTTCGCGTAAACGAGCGCAGCTCCTTCAAGCGATGAAAGAAGAATTCTTCTGAGGCTGTTGCCAACGGTAATCCCGAACCCACGTTCAAAAGGCTCGACGTAAAACTTACCGTAAGTGGATTTCCGAGATTCATCTTCGCAGATGACTGAATTGGGAATCTCGAAGTCTCGCCACCTTATACGCATCTAAACTCCTCCCGGGATCTTCTTGCCAGAAAGCAGATCATCAAACTTTCCAACCAAGCACCCGGTCATTTAATTCCGTAGAAAAATCCTTCCTGCAGTGCCCCGGGCTCCACAGGAAATCAAAAGCCTTCAGACACGCCGCCTTTTCTTCGGACGACAACCATTGTGCGGAAGCGGGGTGACATCCTCTATCATCTTGATGTCGAGACCGGCCGCCTGGATGGCCCGGATCGCGGACTCTCGCCCTGAACCTGGCCCCCTGACGCGGAGATCGACCTCTTTCATCCCCATCTTCTTGACCGCGACGGCACATTGCTCAGCTGCTCGCTGAGCGGCAAAGGGAGTACTCTTCCGGCTACCTTTGTAGCCCATGGAGCCGCCCGTCTGCCAGGCCAGGGTCTGCCCGTTCTTGTCGGTAATCGTCACGAACGTATTATTAAAGGTCGCCTTGATGTGGACGATCCCCTTAACGACGTTCTTCCTGACTTTCTTCTTTGCCATTTCTCACCGTTAACACATCGAATCCGCAGCCAAGCGGCGGCGGGGAAATACCTGCAGAATTACATCTGCTTTACACTCTTTTTGGTCGCGACAACTTTTCGCGGCCCCTTCCTCGTACGGGAATTTGTCTTGGTCCTCTGGCCACGAACCGGAAGACCCCTTTTATGACGCATTCCACGGTAACTATTGATCTCTTTCAATCGCGTGATGTTCTGCTGAAGCTCACGGCGAAGCCGCCCCTCAATGACATATTCGTCCTCAAGCGTAGAGGCGATTCTACTGAGCTCTTCCTCGGTCAGGTCTCTGGCCTTCACGGTATAGCCAATCCCAACCTTATTGAGCAAGTCACCAGCCAGGGTGCGACCAATGCCTTTGATGTAGGTCAATGAAATGCCGATTTGCTTGTCGGCTGGAATATCAACTCCCGAAATCCGCGGCATAGAACCCTCTTATACTCTTGTATTTAAACCAGTTACCCGTTGCCACCCGATCCGCTTTACCAACCGTATCGAGCTAACCACCTGAAGGAAAACGCCAGAATCCGCCTCCCGGAAAAACTTCAAACCTGCCGTTGTTTATGCCGGGGATTCGTGCAGATGACGCGCACAACACCCTTGCGACGGATGATCTTACAGCTCTCGCACAACCGTTTTACAGAGACCTTGACCTTCATGGCTCGACGCTTTCCCTGCTTTTATCCGCCCAAACAACAAATCATTAGGCAGCAAGCACTTAGACCAATTTTTAAAATTTTTCCAAGTCGAAGAGTATAGATGACTTACCGAAAAATTTACAAAGAAAAAATACGGATTCTTTTGAAGAACCACGCATTTATACGGATTTTCAGCAACAAGTCAGTATTTTCGGTCCTTCAGGGGTCACAGCGACCGTATGTTCAAAATGAACTGACAAGCTTCTGTCTGTTGTAACAACCGTCCAGCCGTCATTCAACACCCTGGTGTCCTCTGTGCCGAGGTTCACCATGGGCTCAATCGCCAGGACCAGGCCATCCCTTAAATCGGGATCATGACGAAGAATATTCCGATCGACATAATTCGGAACCTGAGGATCTTCATGTAATTCGGCGCCGACTCCATGCCCAACATATTTTTTCACCACATGGTAGCCTTCTCCTTCCACATAGGTCTGAATTGCGCGGCCTATGTCAGATATCTTGCCTCCTGAGAGGGTCGCCGCGATTCCCCGCGACAAAGCCTCCTCTCCCGCCTCCAGCAGGGCTTCGGCTTCCTCGCTGACCTCTCCAACCCTGTAGCTCCAGGCTGAATCGCCACAGAAGCCTTTGAGCTTGACCCCGATATCTACGCTGACAACGTCCCCATCCTCCAGCTTGCGACGCTTGCGCGGAATACCGTGCACCACCTCTTCATTGATAGAGATGCAGGAATTGGCCGGAAAGCCCCTGTACTTGTAGAACAGCAGTTGGCCACCAGCCTGCAAAACATAATCCCGGATGAATATGTCGAGATCGTAGGTCGACAGACCGGGCCTGATGGACTCGCGC
>Ga0207987_1000158_pt1 | contig 21588 bp, 18 predicted proteins | sample ETNtaG_19_FD_185768 | JGI IMG/M metagenome (GOLD analysis project Ga0207987, IMG submission 185768) | Marine microbial and viral communities from oxygen minimum zone, Eastern Pacific Ocean - ETNP201302PF86A (SPAdes) (version 2) | ecosystem: Environmental > Aquatic > Marine > Oceanic ...
GGTAACTTGTAGGCCAACTCCAACAGGGTTTGATATCAGAGAAAGGGGATACAAAGGTGGAGAACATAGCTGTCAGGCGGGCTCTTCTGAGCGTCTGGGACAAGACTGGAATCATCGATTTCGCCAAGGGGCTGAAAGAACTCGGCGTAGAGATCCTCTCGACTGGCGGTACGGCCCGCTCCCTGGCGGAGGCCGGCATCGAGATCGTTGAGGTCGACAATTTCACCGGTTTCCCCGAGATGCTCGATGGCCGTGTCAAGACTCTCCATCCGAAGGTTCATGCCGGGATCCTGCATCGCAGGGATGATCCATCTCATCTGGCCACCATGGACGAGCACGGCCTTGAACCGATTGACCTGGTCGTGGTCAATCTCTATCCCTTCGTTGAGACGGTGGCGAGGCCGGGTGTTACCCGGGAGGAGGCGATCGAACAGATTGATATCGGCGGGCCGACAATGCTCAGGAGCGCGGCCAAGAATCATTCGCATGTCACGGTGGTTTCCAGCCCCGACCGCTACGAAGATGTGTTGGCCGAGATGCGAAGCAACGAAGGAGCGACGACCCGCGAGCTGCGCGAGGCTCTCGCCCTGGAGGTTTTTCAGTGTACCGCCGCCTACGACACCGCGATCTCGACCTACCTGGCCGGGGAGGGGGCCTCCGTTTTACAGGAAGCCGCGGCCGAAGAGCAGGACTGCGGCGATCTGCCCACCGGCCTCTCCATCGATCTCGAGCGCGTACGCGTGTTGCGCTACGGGGAAAATCCTCACCAGCATGCGGCGCTCTATGGCCGCGGCCCCACCTTCCTTGACTCCTTCGAACAGCTGAACGGGAAGGAGATCTCCTACAATAATATTCTCGACCTTGTGGGCGCCCTTGAGGTGATCTCCGCGATTGAAGACCGCGGCGCGGCCGTGGCGATCATCAAACACTCCAATCCCTGCGGAGCCGCGTACGCCGACAGTGTCGAGGAGGCCTGGCATAAGGCCCTGGCCTGTGATCCACAGTCGGCATCGGGCGGGATCATCTCCTGCGGCGCCGCTGTAGATGAGGCGGCGGCCAATGTCATGAAGGATCATTTCATCGAGGTTCTCGTGGCGCCGGATTTTTCCGAGGGAGCGCTCGAGATCCTGCGGGAGAAGAAGAATCGCATCCTGCTTCGTTGCAGAGATGACTCCTGGGGCTTGTCCCCGGGAGCGCCTGTGATTCGAGGAGTGCCAGCCGGTCTGCTGGCGCAGTCTCCTGACGATGAACCCGACGATGAGGGAAGCTTCAAGGTGGTCACCGAGCGCTCTCCTTCGGAAGAAGAGATGCGAGCGATGCTCTTCGGCTGGAGCCTGGTGCGCTACGTCAAATCCAACGCGATCGTCTATAGCGGCCCTGACCGGTTGCTGGGAGTTGGCGCCGGCCAGATGTCTCGTGTTGACTCCGCCAGGATTGCCGCGAGCAAGGCTGAGCAGGCGGGTCTTGATCTCACAGGATCAGCGGTCGCTTCCGATGCGTTCTTTCCCTTCGCTGATGGATTGATTGCGACGGCCGAGGCGGGAGCTACGGCCGTGATCCAGCCTGGGGGGAGCGTTCGCGATGAAGAGGTCATTGCCGCGGCTAACGAGAAGGGGCTGGCCATGGTGTTTACCGGCCGGCGCCATTTCCGGCACTGATGACAGGGATCCGGAGTTAGATAAGAGAATGACCAACCCATCGACTGACCTTGAAGGCTATGAACTCGCGGGCCGTAAGATCGTCATGTACCCGGACCTCAACTTCTCGGGGCGGCTGTTCGGCGGCCAGCTCATGAGCTGGATCGATGAGGCGTTGGCCATGATGGCGATGGCCCGGATGGGGACGAAGAATATTGTCACCAAGAAGTTCGGGGAGATTGTCTTCGACGCTCCGGGGCTGCTTGGCGATGTCGTAGAGATCTGGTGCCAGTCGCGCGAAGAGGGTACGACCTCGCTCTCCATGGACTGCCGTGTTGTTGTCAGCCGGGGAGAGCCAGCGAGGCTTGAACAGATCAGCAGCTCGTCCGTAGTTTACGTGGCTCTCGATGACGAGGGGCGGCCATGCTCCTGGCGAAAGAGCGACTGAGCTCCTGTCGCCTCGCCTGCCAGGGCTCCGCCGGTCGCTATGAAAATAAAACTGGTGGAGAGTTCTGCGGGTCACGCTACAATGCCCGTTTAGCTGGTCTCTCCGATGAAAGGTAACCAAGGCGTGTTTAGTTTGTCTTATTCAAGGTCTCTCGAACACCCGGGCAGGACGGCGCGATCCGCGTTGTGGGCTTGCCTGGCGCTGTCCGCGATTTTTTCCATGGCCGTTGCGAGCGAGCCCGTGTGGGCCGCAGAGGAAAAGCCGGCCAAGAAGAAGGAGGCTAAGCCGCTGAGCGTTACGCAGCTTGCCCAGCTCAACTCGGCAGCTCTTTTCGGGGTTCCTTTCAAGATCAACAAGGGCCGCTTCTCGGTGACTTATCCAGGGGCGGGCGAGTTTGACAAGGCCTTCACCACCCGCGGCCGCGGCCGCGGCGGGGTAATCGCGAATATCTCCGAGGTGAAGAACGCGAGCTATCGCAAGCTGTTGATCGATGGGCACTCCAAGGGGAAAGCCACCCTGGTTGGAATGTTAGGCGGCTCAGCACTGTCAGATTTTGAGCTCGTGGATGATTACAAGATCAGCTTTCGATTGCGGATTCCCCGCGTCGATGGGCGCTCGCGCTTCTCCTTTCTGCTGAACCACCATGGAAGCGATTTTGTTCAGACGAATTTCTTTCAGGACATCGTTATTCCTGCCAAGAAGAGCAGGGTGCGGTCGAAGAATAAAAAGTTTCTCGTATCTGCCTCCCGCTGGTTTGACAAGGGACCGCAGGGTATGCCCGTATCGATTGTCTGCAAGGGCGGGAAGATCTCCATCAGCGTAGGTGTCCTGAATGGCAAGAAAGAGCAGATGGTCGAGGTTGTCTCGACAGAGGTCGCCGAACCCGGCCCCGGCAAGATCGGCTTCAGCTTCGAAGGAATCTCCTTCATGATGTCGAGCTTTAGAATCGACGGAAAATTCCCAAGTGCCTGGGCCGAGAAGCGGATGGCGGTCTTGAAAAAAGCAGGGAAGCTGATTACCAAGCTGCCTGAAAAGAAGGCGGCGCCTGCTAAGAAAGGGCCTCCCAAGAAAGGACCCGACCTCTCCAGGCCGGATCCGGAAGCAGAAGAGGAGCTATGAGGTTCTCGCCCGGCATGTTCACGATCGTCAATAACCGCACAGATCTGCGGTTATCTTTTCAACCAGGGTTTTCACGAGCAGCCGGGCTTTTCTCGAGCCAGGCCCTCTCATTCAAGGTGGGGCTTTGATGGCAGAGCAGGAAGCACAGCCAGGCGGAGAAGCGGTGGTGGATGAAGATTCGAAGACCGTAAAAGAAACGCCATCCGGGAAGGAAAAACCCAAGGGTAAGCCGTTTGACGGTTTTGATCTTCCCGACGATGTCGTCTCCAGTCTCAAGGAGATGGGTATCAGCCACTGTACCCCTATCCAGGAGAAGGTTATCGAGCCGATTCTCGCCGGGGGAGACATCATTGGAAAGGCCGAGACCGGTACCGGTAAGACGATTGGTTTCGGAGCGCCGCTGGTAGCGAGGATCGACACCCAACGGGTCGCTGTCCAGGGCATCGTGCTGACTCCGACTCGTGAGCTGGCCCAGCAGGTGGCGGAGGTGGTCGAGGCTATCGGAAAAGGGCGAGAGCTGCGGGTTGTCCTCCTGGTTGGCGGAGTTCATGCCAGCGGACAGATAGCGAAATTGCGCAAGGGTTCACAGCTGGTGGTCGGGACTCCGGGCCGAGTGCTTGACCTCCTCAAGGAGCGGATCCTGTCGCTGGGCTGGTGTGAGAATGTCGTTCTCGATGAGGCCGACCGGATGCTGGACATGGGCTTCATTGACGAGGTGGGGGCTATCCTTGACAAGATTCCTCCCGAGCGCCAGACCCTGCTCTTTTCCGCCACGATACCGGACGGCATGAAGAAACTGCTTGGGCGTTACATGAAGGACCCCAAGACGTTCTCGACCTCGAGAGGCCTCGCGACCGTGCCCGATATCACGCAGGGATATCGCTCCCTTTCGCCGCATCAGAAGCTCAACGCCCTTCGCAGAATACTCGACGGCAATCCGGACGATACAGCGATTATCTTCTGCAATACCAAGCGTCAGGTCATCGACCTCGATCGCATGCTCTGGGGCAACGGCTACAGCGCGGGTTGCCTGCATGGAGACCAGACCCAGGATCTGCGTTTCACGATCATGGATAAGTTTCGCTCGGGAGACATCAAGGTCCTTGTCGCCACGGATGTCGCCTCCAGGGGTCTTGATATCGAGTCGGTCTCGCGTGTTATCAATTACGATGTTCCGGAGGAGAGCGAGTCCTATGTCCATCGCATTGGTAGAACGGGCCGGGCGAATAAGACAGGGATCGCCATCACGTTCGTCACTCCCAAGGACCGACGGTATTGGGAGCAGGTTCTGAAAGATACCAGGTTTAAAATATCCAATCTCGCAAGAGAGAAAGGACGCCGCATGGGGAACACTCCAGAGCGTGGCGAAGGATCCAGCAATAAAGATGAACGTTCCGGGCCGAAGCCTCGCAAGCGCCGTCGACGAAGAGGCCGCAAGAAGGGCGGCAGTGGGCAAGGTAGCGGCAAGGGGAGCTCATCTAAGTCAGGTGAGGGACGCCGCCGGGAAGCCTCGGGTTCTTCCGGACGGGGCGAGGATCAAGGCGGGCGTTCACGCCGAAAGCGCTCATCGCAGCGACGCCGCGGAAAGCGGTCGGGAGATGATGGTCCAAAACCGCCTAAGATGGAGCCTGAATTCGGCAGCGTGGAGGAGATGGAGGAGACCATCGCCGAGGTCAAGGCCCTCAACGAGGAGAAAAGAAAGCGCCAGCAGAGCCGCCCGGACAAGATCACCCTTGATGTGGTGGATGACGACTATCTGAAAGAGGAATATTTCGACATCGACTCGGAGGTTCTCGAACGAGCCGATGCGGTCTCGCCCAGGAAACCCAGGGCGCAGGAGCAGGGAAAGAAGAGCGGGGGCGATGGCAAGCGCCGTCGGCGGCGCAGGAGGTCGCGCTCTCGAGGCGGCGGCCGGGGCCGTGGCGGCGGTGGAAGATCAGATGGTGAGAAGTCCGGCGGCGAGCAGCAATCTTCCGATGGTTCGAAGCGCAAGCGCCGCCCACGTAGAAGAAGACGGCGGCGCGGCGGTGGCGGAGGTGGTGGCGGCGGCGAGTCCTGAGGCCACCTTCTGGGTGATTCCACGCCAGCTTTCTGATATCCTCCCGTTCAGGTAATTCCGCTGCAGGCGTTCCTGTCCGCTAACGCATTTCAAGAGGACGACCCCACATGAAAGAGCTCTTTGCTTCCCATAGGAGCCTGTCCGGGCTAAGCCTGGCGCTTCTTTTCCTCGTTGTCTCTGTTTTCACCCAGGAACTGGCGGCGTCCACGAAGACGGATCCAGTACCCACCGAGCTCTCGGGTACCTGGCAAGTCAAGATGGCTCTTCCTGCGGGAGAGAAGCCAGGGCAGAGCGGTGAGAAAATCTATACCCTGCAGATCGAGGGTACTGAGAAGGTCGCTATTCGGAGTCCGGACCAGGGCCCGCTCGAGGTCACCGATGTCCTGGTAAGCGACGGCGACCTGCAGATCTACTTCAACTATTCCCCTGTTAAGGGGCAGCCGGGAAATTCTGTCGAGCTGAAGGGCTCCGTGGATGAAAAAGGCAATCTCGCCGGCACCTGGCAGTTCCTGGTGACCGGGCAATCCGGTAAATGGACCGCCGAGGGGAAGGGGAATGCGGGGCGCCCCGCCGCAGGTGATGTCGCGCTCGTGAAGGCGCAAAAGGACACAGGGGCCGCCGTAGACGATGAGGCCGCGCCCGCGGAGGTGGAGAAAGATGAAGAGCCAGCCGCGGCTGGGGAAGAAGACGGAGCCCCAGCCGGTTTCCAGGAGAAGATTGACCAATTCTTCGGGGCCTACGTGGTTGGTCCCCTGGCAAAGGTCCTGTTCTGGGAGGTCCCTTTCATAAAGATGCCAATCGTGGTGGCCTGGCTTCTCTTCGGGGCCATAGTTTTTACCTTGCGGATGAAGTTCGTCAACTTCCGCCTCTTCCGCCACGCCATCGACCTGGTTCGGGGAAAGTATGACGATCCAGATAGCGAGGGAGAGGTCAGCCATTTCCAGGCGCTGAGCACCGCGCTCTCGGCCACCGTTGGCCTTGGGAACATCGCCGGAGTAGCCATCGCCGTCGGTACCGGCGGCCCCGGGGCTACCTTCTGGATTATCCTGGTTGGCCTGCTTGGCATGACGGCCAAGTTTACCGAGTGTACGCTCGGCCAGAAATACCGCCAGATTCGAAGCGATGGAAAGATCATGGGGGGGGCGATGTATTACCTCTCCGATGGACTCAAAGAGCTCGGGCTGAAACCCCTCGGCACCGTGTTGGCTGTTTTCTTCTGCCTCCTCTGCATTGGCGGATCATTTGGCGGGGGTAACACCTTCCAGGTGGTGCAGTCGCTCGGCATGATCAAGACCGTGGTGCCATTGCTTGAAGACTATCCATGGGTCTACGGATTGATCATGACGTTGTTGGGCGGGGTGGTCATCATCGGCGGAATCAGGAGCATCGCGCGAGTTGCTGAGAAGATTGTTCCGCTGATGTGTGGGATCTACATTGTTGCCTGCCTCGTGATCCTCGGTAATAACTTTGGTGATATCCCCGCCGCCATTGTCCTGATCGTCGACAGCGCCTTTACTCCCGCGGCTGGCTATGGCGGTTTCCTGGGGGTTTTGGTGATCGGGCTCAAGCGCGCTGTCTTTTCGAATGAAGCCGGTATCGGATCAGCTGCCATCGCCCACTCGGCGGCCAAGGTGAAACATCCGGTGGAGGAAGGTGTCGTGGCCCTCCTTGAGCCGTTTATTGACACCGTGGTTGTCTGCACCATGACGGCCCTGGTGATCATCATTACCGGCGCCTACGATGTGGGTGCGAATCCCGCAAACCAGGTTCTTATCGACACCAACCAGGGCGGCGCGCTGACTTCCGCGGCGATGGGCCATCCCGAAAAAGGCATCCCATGGTTTCCGATGCTTCTCGCGGTCGCGGTCTTCCTCTTCGCTTTCTCGACGATGATCTCCTGGTCGTATTACGGTGAGCGTTGCTGGGCCTGGCTGTTTGGCGATGGCTCCTCGATGGTGTATCGCGTCCTCTTCCTGGTCTTTACCTTCCTTGGTTCGGTCATTACAGCTACCAATATTCTGGAATTCAGCGATCTGATGATCCTCGGGATGGCCCTTCCCAATATTCTTGGAGTGCTTCTTTTGAGCGGGAAGGTAAAACGCGATCTTGATGAATATACCGGCATGCTGAAGCGTGGCGAGCTCGAACCTGGTTATTCAGGCGATGGGGAGGATGAACCTTCCGAGGCCTGATTGCATCGTCTGGCGGCATCCCCTAAAATTCAGCAGTGCTCCACAGGGGGCGGCAAATTTTTGACAGTAGTGGATTCATCGATATGCCTAAGATCACGTTTACCCGGGAAAAGAAGACCGTTGAATGCGAAGAGGGCGAGAAGCTGCGCAATGTGGCTATCGCCAACGAGGTCGAGCTCTATCCCGGCATGAAGCGCTATTTCAATTGCCGCGGCCTTGGGCATTGCGGCGAGTGCCGGGTGCACGTCACCAAGGGAATGGAGAACCTCGCTCCCAAAACGCTCAAGGAGCGTTTTCGTATCGCCGTCAGCTGGTTCAAGATCGGTAACGAGGACAAGGTGCGCCTTTCCTGCCAGTCCAAGGTCATGGGGGACTGCGATATCGAGACCCAGCCGGAATTCAACTGGTTCGGTGAACGGTAACCGGGTCCCTTGAGTTCCGCCTACTACGAGCTCCTCAAGGGGATCGAGACGCGGCTCAAGGCGGGCATCCCGCTGAGAGATGCCCTGGAGGGATTGGAGACAGATGGGAGGGGGCCTCTCGCCGCTCTTGCAGGAGGGCTTCGCTCCCAGATCGAGTCGGGCGCCACGCTGGCCCAGGCTCTTGGTGACCTCCCGGCATCTACGCCTCCGGCCCATGCCGCCCTTATCGATGCGGGCGAGAGCTCCGGCCGCCTCGATGAGACTCTTGCCGATATCATCGCGGAGGAGAACATCCTGGCCGATGCCCGCCGCCGCCTGCAGCTAAGGCTCGCATATCCCCTGCTGATCTGCTGTCTCGCTTTTTTGCTGCCGTTTCTCTACCTGGTCTTTCAAGGGCGCACCCGCGAGTACCTGTTGATCCAGGCCTGTTTCTTCGGTCCGCTTGGGGCTCTCCTGTTGCTGGTGTTGTTCCGTCACAGGTTTTTTCCGCGCGGTTCGAGCCAGCGCCTGCTCTTCGAACGCACCGTGCTCGTTGTTCCACTTTTCGGCAGGCTCGCCCAGGAGTACGCCCTCGCCGGTTCCCTGCAATTGCTTGGCCGCCTGCTGCAGGCCGGGCTGGGTTATGCCGATGGCCTGCCGCTTGTCAGCGCCGCCGCTGGTCTGCATCGGCTCTCGCTGCAATTCAAGGAGATGGCCGCCCGGATCGCGGACGGAGCCAGCGCCTCCGAGGGGCTCAGTTGCATCAAGGGGATCCCCCTGGAGTTGCGTTCTCGGTTGGCCTCAGGCGATGTCTCCGGGACGATGGACCAGGCCCTGGTAAAATCCGGGACCGAGCTGCGTGAGGCCGCTCTCGCCCGGCTGGAAACAGTCGTCAAGGTCCTGCCGATCCTGGCGTACCTGCTTGCCGCGGGCCTCGTCTTGTGGCGCGCGGTGTCCGTTTTCTCCGCTCTTCCCGGAGGTTTCTGATGCCTTCAGCCCGAAAGAAGCCCCTTCGCCTTTTCGTTCTCTGCGTCCTCTTCGTGGGCGCCATCATCGCAATCGGCAGTTGTCGCGAGATTCCTCCCGAGCTTCCGGATGACCGGGATGTTCTCAAGGTCGCGGGCTGGCCGGCTCCAACGGTATACGATGGCGACCCCTTGCATCCGGCCAACCGCTGGTACCAGCGATCCTTCGCTCCTCGCGACGGGCTTGGCAGGATTCTCGCGTTCGATGGAACGAAGAGCCCCTCACGCCTGGAAAACCCGGGCGCCCTCGACCGGGCGGAGATCAGGTCGCTTCTCGAAGCGCTTGGAACTGAGCCGCCGGAGGCGGGAGAGGGTCGTGTTCGCTGTCGCAGGGATCTGCTCGCCCAGGCCGAATACTGGGGCGAGCGCGATGCCGATCTTGCGGCCCTGCACAGGAAGACGGCCGAAAAACTCGCTCCGGCAGGGAAGAACCCCTGATCCGTTTCAGACCTCGATGCGCACCAGCTCCTCCTGGTGAGGGGGCCCTGTTACCTCGGCGCCCTGCCCGGTATGGTACACATCAACCTCGCTGCGGATACCGATCCGCTTGTCCGGCATGTAGATGCCCGGCTCGACCGTGAACAGGGTTCCGGGGATCAGCTTGCGATCGTCGTAGGTCTCGAAGTCATCGAGGTGCGCGCCATTGCCGTGGATGCACTCGTGGAGGCTGTGACCGGTGCGGTGGACAAAGTACTCTCCATATCCCGCCTCCGTGATCACCCCGCGGGTGACGCGGTCGAGATCGCAGCCGCGAATTTCTTCGCCGCTCGAGAAGGCCTCGTGCGCTCGCTCGCAGGCGGCCTTGCGCGAGTCCCGAACGACACTGAACACCTTGAGCATCTCTTCCGGGGGTTCGCTGCCGATAAAGGCGCACCAGGTGATGTCGGCGTAGATCGAGCCGGGCTTTGTCTCCCTGGCCCAGACATCGAAGAGCAGCAGATCCCCGGGGCGGACCTCGGCTGAATTTTCCGCTGGAACCTCGAAGTGGGGATCGGCGGCATGCTCGTTCACCCCGACGATGGGGTCGTGGTCATTTTCAAAGCCCCCTTCGCGGATACTCTTGTTGGCGTAGTCGCAGATGTCACGCTCGGTGATGGTCCTGCCAGCGCGCAGCGTATCACCTACAAGAGCGAAGACCTCGTCAACAACGCCGCGAATGTGGGCGCCTGCCCGGCGGTGGCTCTCAAGCTGTTCAGGGCTGAGGACGGATTCGAAGATCTGGATGAGCTCGCCGCTGGTAACGACCTCAACCCCCTTGCTTCGCACTTTTTCAACGGTTCCGGCATCGACCCTGGAGACGTAGGGATTGTCGGCGGCGTAATTCATGGCCACCCTGGAGCTTCCGGAGAGGATCTCCTGGAGCGCGGCATCGAGGGACTGCCTCGTGCCGTAGACGGTTTTTGAGCCTGGCAGGTGGTCGAGGGCGGCGGTCTCGATGGCATGGACCAGCTTGGAGGGTTCTCCCTCTGCCGGAACGAAAAAGAACCACCTGCGAGTACCCATCTTGCCGGAGGCGAAGCGGAGGATGCTGTGGGCGATGGGGTCCAGGCCGCGGAAGTCATAGAAGAGCCAGCCGTCAAGGCCGGCCTCTTTGAGCTCAGCCTGCATCTTTTCGAGTTCGAAGGGTTTTGAGTTGTCCACTTGCGGGATCTCCCTGTCTTGTTTTGCTGTATAGAATTCCGAGGAATCCTGATCATAGCAGAATCCGCCTCTGCAGAGGTCGTACTTCCTTAGCGGATTGTCCTGTGACGCGCCGGCTGTTCAGCGCGGTTCCACCCCGACACCGGGGAATGGAGCCGGGGGTTGGGGCCCTCCCCTGTAGAGGAAGTTCAGGAGGTAGACGGGGTCCGCAAGGTCCAGGGCTCCATCGGCGTTGATGTCGGAGGCCTCGTTGATTCGGGGGCGCTCGCCATCGAGGAAAAGATAGGCGATCACGAAGACCGCGTCGCTCAGGTTGACGGTCTCATCTCCATTGGCATCGCTTCGCAGGAAGTGAAGCTCAGGGGTAAAGCGAGTGACTCCCGAGGCATCGACGTAGTTTCCGTAGCTTGCCAGGAGGGAACCTCCCCGTTGCCCGGCTCCGGGCTCAAAGCTTTCGCTGCCGGCGTTCGCGGCAAGGTAGATCATGCCTCCTCCCGGCTCCGTTCCGATGGACAGGCGGGCGAAGGCGTTCCTGGAAAAAGCCATCCCGGGATCGATGGTGTCGATAGATCCCACGCCGCTCTGGAAGCCGAGGCTCGTTGCGTAGAGCTTGTCGTCAAGCCAGGCGAGGTCGTAATAGCCGCCCATTCCCGTACAGAGGAGCTCGCCATCGGTGAGCTGGAGGGCTCCTTCGCCCACCGCCGCGGCGAGCTGCGCGGGACTGAAGCGTACGAGCTTCTCCGATGCCATCCCTGTCTCGCTGTCGGTCAGGCCGGAGGTCACCAGGTAGAGGTTGCCGGCCGGGTCAAAGGTGATGGGGCCTGAGAATGGAGAGATGTTGGCGACAATCTCATCGTTGGGAGCCTCCGGGTCATCGTCCAGGAGCCACACGGAGTGGCCTGGAGAAGCTCCCAGGCCGGAGATGAAACCTCTTCCGGCTATCTCCCGGCGGGCGGTTCGCGGGGCGAAGACCATGTCAAAGTTGAAGCCGACCCGGTCGACAAGCTGCGCGCCGCTTCCGTCAAGAGGCACCCTGTAGATGTTCTGTTCCGAGCTTTCACCGAACCAGGCGTTGAGACCCCCAGGTCCCATGACCAGGAAGGATCCAAAAACAGCCGGCTGAAAGGAGGCCAGGACCCTGCCTCCGTCTTTACAGTGAATCCGGATCTCTCCGCCCTCACTGACAACAGGCTCCCCTTCGGGCGAGAACGCGAGTCCTCCGAGTTGCAGTGTGAAGGGGGCGCCCGCATCGTAGCTGAAGAGCTGCTCCGCTTCGAATCCATCGGCGAGTTCATAGGTTACCTGCGCATTGAGAAGGCCTGTATGGATCAGGGTGAGGACCATGCCCGTCAGCACGACCATCAGAGAGTCTCTCATAAGAATTCTTTCAGCTTGCGGATCGCCGATTTCAGCCGACGGACCGGCTTGATTCGGGAATCTTTTGTCGGTTTCCCCTGCTGTTCTTCATCCCCGAAGACAGGGCATTTTTCCGGGCAGGTCTCCTGGCTTACGGATCGAGCCTCCCTCCCGAACCTTCCCGACCCAGCCGTCAGGGTCAGTGGTCAGCTCCTTTCAGAGAAAGGATGTACGGCTCCTGGAGCCGTGGGGTGGGTGGTATCCGCTTACAGTGGCGGGGGCCGCGCCGGTTTTTCACCGGCTTCCCTCTTCCCGCCGTCGCTCTCCAGCGAGAGCGGCGGCACCTGGAAAGCGCCCATGGTATTCCCTGTCAGGGGCGGATGAAAGCGATATCGGGGTTTCCGATCGATTCGCCGCCCCCCTGGTTTCTCTCCCCCGGGTTCGCCTGGACACGAGGCGCAAGCCTTTGGAATTAAATGATTTATCCGCTGATGGGTGGAGCTGGCCAGTGGTCGAAAGAGCTTGCCGAGATACGGCTCGATCTGGTACAAAAGCTGTCCGCCTGAATTTCGGTTTCGACGCGCGGAGACTCCCGGAGCGTATCGAAATTCTCTTTTTTAACGGTCAAACGGGGCAGGTACCTTGGACAGCCACGCCGACAGTAACACCTCCATGAACGGGCTTGCGATGGCCGGGCTTGATTCTGCCATCGACCGGTCAAGGGACTGCCTCTTCAGCCAGTTCCAGCGTGAAGAGGGCTCTGGCGACGGTTTCTGGTGCGGAGAGCTGGAGGCGGACTCGACCCTGGAATCCGACTATATTCTTTTCCTGTACCTTTTTGACAGGACGAGGCATCGCGACAAGATTGCCAGGCTGGCTGCCTTTGTCGCGCGCCATCAACTCGAAGATGGAAGCTGGAATATCTACGAGGGTGGTTCCGGCGAGATCAGCGCTACCGTCAAGGCCTATGTCGCCTTGAAGATCGCAGGCTACGAGGAAGATGACGCAGTGATGGTCAACGCTCGCCGGGCGGTGCAGATGCTCGGAGGGATTGACCAGGTTAACAGCTACACCAAGGTCTACCTTGCCATGCTGAACCTGCAGTCCTGGGATAGGGTTCCCGCTATTCCGCCAGAGGTGGTTCTGCTGCCTCGGTTCTTCTACATCAACATCTACGAAATATCCTACTGGTCTCGCGCGATTCTCATTCCGCTGTCGATTCTCTATGCGAAGTGGACGGGATTTTCGAATCCCAACGGCCTGACAATCAACGAGCTTCTTCCGTCTTTAGTTGCCGAAGATCGCGAGGCCGGCGAGTCGCTTCACGCGGAAAATGAAGACCCTGCCGCGAATGGAGACAGCGCCGCTTCGGCGGAGGCCGAAGCGGGCGCCGCCCGTTTTCATCGGTATACCGAGTCGATCTTCAGCTGGCGCAAGGTCTTTACGACGATTGACCTCGTGCTGAAAAAACTCGAGAGATCCAGGGTCAAACCTCTTCGAAATCTTGCCGTTAAGAAGGCGGAGGAGTGGATGGTCACTCGCCTGGAGGACTCCGATGGGCTGGGGGCGATTTTTCCTTCGATGATCAATTCGGTGCTGGCTCTTCGCTGTCTTGGCTACGAGGCGGACCATCCGCTGGTCCTGGAGGGGCTCGAAAAACTTGAAGAGCTGGAGGTTGAAGACAATGGGGAGCTTCATCTTCAGCCATGCCTGTCCCCCGTCTGGGATACGGCCCTGGCCCTCAACGCGCTCGGCGAGGTCGGGGTTTGTGGCGATCTTCGGGATATGACCGCGGCCGGCAGATGGCTCCTGTCCAAAGAGGTGAGACGGCCGGGCGATTGGCAGAAGCGCGTGCCAAATGTCGAGGCCAGCGGCTGGCCTTTCCAGTTCAGGAACGAATTTTACCCCGATATCGATGATACCGCCGCTGTGGTGATGGCCCTGAATCGTGTTGACGTAGATGAGGTTGAAGGGCTTGAGCAGGCTGTCTCGCGGGGAATTAACTGGGTTTTAAGCCTCCAATGTTCCAATGGAGGTTGGGCGGCTTTTGACGCGGATGTTGAGCGTAAGATTCTCAACGAGATTCCCTATGCCGACCACAACGCCATGCTGGACCCGGCCTGCGCCGACATAACCGGTCGCGTATTGGAAATGTTGGGGAGTACGCAGGGTTGTCTCGATGACCCCAGGGTAGATGAAGCGGTCAGGCGTGGAGTTCGGTACCTGAAGGACACCCAGGAGGATAACGGTTCCTGGTACGGCCGCTGGGGGGTTAACTATATCTACGGTACCTGGCAGGCGCTGAAGGGCCTGATGACGGTTGGCATCAACCCCGATGAGGACTATGTTCGTCACGCTGTCTCTTTCCTGAAAAATCACCAGAACGAGGATGGCGGCTGGGGAGAGAGCTGTAGGTCTTACGATGACATCGCCTTCGCGGGCAAGGGAGAGACCACGGCCTCCCAGACAGCATGGGCTTTGATGGGGCTTGTCGCCGCAGGCGAGACGGACTCTCCCGAGGCTCAGCGGGGAGTGAGGTATCTCATCGACCACCAGGATGCCGATGGCGACTGGACCGAGAAGTGTTGGACCGGAACGGGCTTCCCGAAGGTCTTCTATCTCAAGTATCACATGTACAGTCTCTACTTCCCCCTTTTCGCTCTTGGCATGTACAGGAATGCCGTTCAGGCGGCGGGGGACCCTGCCATCGAAGGAGAGCGGGGCCGCCAGGCGGCGCTTGAGCCTGTGCCCGCGCGCCGGGATTGAGCCGCCGTGATGAAGAGAGTCCTTGTGACCGCGGCTGTTCGCCAGGAGTTGTCAGGTCTCGAGGCCCGGCTTACAGATGCTGAAGCCCTGTCCGCGCGGGGCGGCCACCTCTCTGGAGCGCTTGAAGGTGCCCGGGTTCAGCTCTGCCTGACAGGGGTCGGCGCCGCTGGGGCCAGGGGGAAGCTCGAGGCGGTGCTAGCCGAGTGGCAACCCGATCTCATTCTCGCGACCGGCTTTGGCGGTGGACTTACGGGGAGGCTTCGTGGCGGAGATATCATCCTGGCCGAGAGGGTTCTGGAGGCGGCCGGCCCCGGACTTGACCCGAGGAGCCTTCCTACAGGTCAGGACCTGCTCGAGATGTCCGTGGGCGTTACGGTTCCGAATTCCAGCGTCCATCGGGGCACCCTATTGACGGTGCCGGATGTCATATTCTCCGCGCAGGAAAAACGTAAGCTGGGTTCACGTTACGGCGCGGACGCGGTCGACATGGAATCTTTCGTCATTGTTGAAATCGCCGGGGAGAGAGGTATCCCCTGTATCGCAGCCAGGGCGATATTTGACGAGGCCGCTTTTGAGTTGCCCCGGGGGCTTGAAAACATCCCGGGTCCGGACGGCGGTCCGCGGTTGCTGGGCGTTATTAAGCTGCTTTTAAGGCGTCCCTGGGCCCTCCCCCGGCTTTACGCGCTCAGGAGCCGCAGCGCGCTCGCGGCTGCCAGCCTGGCCGCGTTTGTTGCGGGAACCCTGCGGAGGCTGGAAGGAGTCGGCAAGGATGCCTGAATCGAAGCTCAAGCCAATGGACCTTCGGATGCTGCGTACGCCCGGTGTGCGAGAAGAGTTCAACGCGCCCGAACTGGAGCGACTGCTGGGTGGGGAGGGAGTCGACCTTTCCATGACCGATCAGCCTGAGGCGCTCAGGGTAAGATTGGAGGCTGGGCTGGAAGTCCTCGATCGCCGGATCCTTGCCGGTATTAAGTTGGCACTTGGCCGCCAGGCGAAGCTTTGCGGCCTGGCAGGGGTGGCGCTCGGCATCAGCGCCGGCGCGTGGTGGGCATTGACACTCTCTGTCGCAACCGCCGGCGCGGTGCTGTTCGGCCTGCTGCTGATTTACCTGCTCGTTCTGCTGGCGCGTGTCCGGAGCGATCTCAAGCTCCTGGCCGGTCTTCGAGGACGCTACCGCGGCAGGTTCGAAGGATGCTCCGACATCCCGGAGCTGCAGGCCGCGGCCCGTGAGATCTACGATGAGGTGAGAATCGTCGGTGGTGAGCTGAGGTAGGCTTCACCGAAGGGAGCGGTCCCCCGCTGCGCGTGTGTCGCGCATTCAGGAGGACCACCAGGCCCGGCTGTTTTGTCCTGCAGCGTTACTTCGGCTGGAAGGAGGTGGCCGGAACGCTGTCATCGATCTTGACCGCGATACCGGATTTCAGGTTCTGGGCCTGGATGAGCCACTCCTTGTGCTCGACGCTGTAGTCGGAAGGTATCTCACAGGTAAAAACCTTGTCGATCGCCGTCAGGGCCCGCTGGTATTCTTCGGCCTTGGCCAGCGCCCTTGCCAGCAGGAGCCAGTTTTCTCCGAAGACGGGATCTTTGCCGCAGGCTGCCTCGAGGGTCGTGATGCCTTCCTCCAGGCTTCCAACGGAATACCCGACAAATTCGTAGTCGGCCGCTTCGACGATCAGGGTACCGAGTACCCGGGCAGGGCCGCCATGGTCATAGGATCCATCCAGCTCATGGGCAACCTCCAGGCAATACTTCATCTCCCGCAGGAGTTTTGTGCTAGGCTCCTTCACCGCATCGAGAAGGGCTCCAATGCAGATGGCTGAGTAGTAATAGGCCTCCGCCTGGAGCGAGGTTTTTTGTCTCGCTTCGCGTCCAAGGTAGACGCCCTCGAGCGCGTATTTTCTCTTTTCTTCCTGGGTCTGATGGTTCAAGGCAAGCCATGAACAGGCCCTTACGCCTCGCCAGAGCGACTGATAACCATTACCGGAAGATACCGAATCTTTCGAGGTGCCGAGGGAGTGGGAGACCCTGTATACCGTTCGGGGTTCCTCGTAGCTCTTGTCAATCTCTCCGATTCTTTCTTCAAGAACGGCGGCTGGCAACAGGACGTCATTCAGTTTCGCCTCCGGTTCCGTTCCCGAGACCTGCATAGCTTCGTAGGATGAACAGCCCGCCACCAGGAAAACCAGGGCGACGCAGAACAGACCAAGGACAACGGATTCAGCTCTATTTTTCTTCACTCTTCTCTCCCCTTTCAAAATGGTACTTTTTTTCTACTTCACTCAACCACCCGGACCGGACACGGCGAAATTCTTTACAGCCCATCTGCTGCAGAATCCCACCGGCATCTTTTACCGTAGAAATCTTTTCCAAGGCGGTTATCAGCAGGCGCTGCTCTTCACTTACAGCCGCTGCTGATTTTAATGCTCCTCTGAAAGCAACTATGACAGCAGGAGGATAATAGGACGATTCGATGACTTTCTCCACTTTTTTCAGTCTTCCGAGATTTTTCATCGATTCGTACTGGCTGTCGTAAAGAAGTACGGCCCTGATCCTGTTTTTTCCGAGCTGGTAGAGCGCTGAGGATACCCGGGTGGTGGGTTTAGGGATCCAGGCTGAGGATCCTTGCCAGCCAGCGAGGCTTGCGGCCGTCTTTTCAGCCTTGGGGAAGAGAATCCGGCGAACGAATTTCGGTTCGTAGAGGGGGCCGCCCATAACCAGCTTGCCATCGAGGTCCGCGGCTGTTTTTACCTCTCCCTCGGATGCCACAAGCACATATTTTCTAAGTGGATACGCTTCCAGGACCGCCTTGAGTCCAAACTGCTTACGATGTTCGAGGTAAAAGCCGAGGCTGACAATTCCAAGATCAGGATTTTTTTTCTCCAGGGCGACCAGCGCCTCCTTCGGCGTGTTCTGGTAGCTGAGAGTGGGCCTGGCAAGCCTGGTCTGGGAGGCCAGGTATTCACCAAGCCGGGCGAGAAAACCTTCAGCCGCTTTTGGGGAACCAGGTCTTCCCGGCTGGATAATAGCCAGGCTGGGGGGGACATCAGCACCCCGGCATTTTTCAGGGAACGGCGAAAAAAACAGGAAAAGAAGGAGAATACCGCGTCGCTGGAGCATGGTCTGGCACCCGTGAATATGAAAGCCAGTCGTTATTCAAACACGGCTGGTCCGACGACGCAAATTCTATGGACCGGATGAAGCGGCTACTTCCGCTCGATGAGTTTCAGCAGCGCTGGCAGCAGGACAACCGTCGCCGCGAGAATACAGAGCAGTCCGATGATCATCATCAGGCCAAGGCTTGCCACTCCTCGATGGCTCGCCGTCGCCATGGCGCCAAAACCAATCATGGTGGTCAGGAAAGACAGGGTGACGGCCGCCGCAGTTGTCCTGCCGACCGCGAGAACAGAACCGGATTCCCTGAAACGATGGATGATGTGGACTCCACCGTCGACTCCGCAGCCGATGAGGATGGGCAGGGCGAAGAAATTAGCCAGGTTGAAATCAAGCTCCAGCAACGGCAGGGCTTCGAGCAGCCAGAGGAGGCCAACCAACAGCGGAACCATGGCCAGGAGGGTCAGCCGAAGGCTGCGCAGCTCGGCCAGCAGGAACAGGAAGACGACTCCGAGGGAGTAGAGCGCCGCCTTTTCAAAGCCTTCACGCATGCGGCCGGCCGACTCGTAGACCTGTACCGGGGCGCCCGTCACCTCGGGATCGATGCGCCGCATCTCCCGGATAAAGCGCCGCATCGTTTCCTCCTGCCACAGGTCGCCGTTGGCGTAGGCGTAAACGATGAACTCGCCGCCGTCGCGGGAAACAAGGCGGCTTCTGAGAATGTCGGGCAGGTTGGCTGGCGAGATGGGCGTCGTCTCAATGACCGCGGCCTGGAGGGAGCTGAGCAATCCGTTCACCTCGGTAATCCAGTCCCGCTGGAAGGGCGAGAGCCGGGCAATTTTTTCAGCCGGGCCTCCATCCAGGAGCTCGGCGAGCTCTCCGGCGAGGTCGGCCGCGGCAAGGAGACGCGCGGCGAATCGGCGCCCCTCTTCTTCGTTGGCCTGGGAGACGATGTCGGCCAGGTCAAAGAGGTTGCCCTGGAGCAGCTCCAGGGCGCCGCCCAGCTTCTTCACATCGACTTTTTCCGCGGCGGCGGGGATCACGATCCCGGCGAGGGCCGAGCGCGCGGTCTTGAGCCGCTCGAGTTTTTCGAGCTGCCGCTCGGGAAGATAATCAAGGACGCTCTCGGTCCTGGCAATGATTTCTTTGTCGAGGGCCTCGATGCTCTGTTGCTTGCGGCGGGCTTCCTCGATGTCAGCCGCGATAAAGGCGGCGTACCAGGTGGAGAAATCGGAATTTTCGATCAGCAGGCGTTCATACTGGACGGACTCGAGATCCTGGTCCTGTAGTTCCAGCAGGTTCGGATTGTAGGGAAGGCCCGCGAGACAGAAGAGGCCGGCCCCCGTAATGATGCCCGCTATGGTGATGATCGGCAGGGGGCGGCTGCCGGCCAGCTCAAGCAACGGTACGCGGATCGTCCGGGCGGAGACCTTTCTTCCCGCACGGCTATCGAAGAGAATGATCAGCGCCGGCAGGAGGGTGATCATGCTGAAGAGACAGATCAGGACCCCGCTGCCGGCGATGAATCCGAGCTCGCGGAGGCCCTTGAAGTCGACGAAGAGGGTCATGTAGAAGGCCGCCGCGGTCGTGATCCCGCCGATGACGATCGCTCTTCCGGTCGTCCCGATGGTATTGCGAACAGCCGCCTCAACGTCACCTTCTCGCTCAAGCTCTTCCTGGTAGCGGGCTATGAAGTGGATTCCAAAGTCGATTCCAAGTCCAACGAGCATGGCCGCGAAGACGATGGACAGCAGCGTGAGATAGCCGATGGTCAGGGCCGTCAGCGCGAAGGTCAGGAGGATGGCGATGGACAGGGTCAGGATGCAGAGGAGGGGCCTGCCAAGACGCCTGAAGAAGATGACGAAGAGAGCGAAAACACCAACCAGGGCCGCCAGGGTGGCTCTTTTCATGTCCTTGTCGGTAGTCATCATCTCGTCCGCCTGGAGGACGGGCCGTCCGGTCAGGCCCAGCTCGACCTCGGTGTGGGCGTCCTTCACTTCCTTGAGGATCTTGCGGATTTCAAGCAGCGGTTCACGAATGAGCTCAACGGTGCCGGTGTCTTTTTTCGGCAGGATCTCGACAAGCAGGTATTTTTCATTTTCCGTCGCCAGGTAGCCGCGCTCGCGCAGCGAGCCGCCTTGTTGAGCCTCGAGTTGCCGGGCCAGGCTTTCGGTCTCTCGTCCTTCCAGGGCCGCGAGGGTGGATGCGAGAGAATGCTCCAGCAGCGAGATGGCGCCGTCCGCCGCGCCAGGCCCGATGTGGTGGTCTTCTCCGGAAGCGAAGCGTCTGCCGGCCTCCTCGGGATCAAGCAGTCCTGCGAAGAAAGAGAAGAGTCTCTCCAGGCGGTCGGTCTGTCCGAGCCTTTCGAGAAGATCGCGGTTTCCCGCCAGGGCCGCGGCCAGGACTTCCAGCTCTTCATCTTCCCGGTGAAGGATGCCGTAGCGCATCGCTTCGGCCGGTATGCGATCGAGAGCCCACTCGACGTGTTCGTCAAGTTGCTCCACCCGCTCCCTGATCTCGCGGGCGGCCGCCAGGGCGGCCTGCTGGTCCTCCCCGACCTCGATTACGACATAGAGGAACTCGAGGTCGCCGAACTCTTCCAGGAAATCGAGGTACCTGCGATTGTATTCCAGGTTCGCACCCACGAGATCGTTCTGGTCGGTCTTGAACTCGATCTTCAGCACGGCCGGGACGGCTCCGACGGCAAGGATCATGTAGAGCCCGGCGGTCAGCCATGGCTGGCGGGTAACGAAGGTTGAGAGAGAAGTGAGCAGGTGTTTGAGCATCGACAGGTACCATCTGGGGCGGGCGGAACAACCGCTGGGGAAAGAGAGACCGCCAGCGGAAATACTACCCTGTTCCGGAAAGTTTTTCTTCGCCTTGAGTACGGGTGACAGCGGGGGCGGGGCGGTTGTCCCCGTTGCGGCGTCGGGGCGAGATTTTCTGTTACTGGCACCTTCGGGGGATGAAATAATCGGGGTTTCTTTTTTCCCGATGGCTACAATAGGCGCCTTCGGGCGGCTTGAAGGATTGCCGGTGGGGGTTATGCTGAGAGCTTGGAAGTCTACTGGAGAGGTTTATTGTCAGAGAATAGTTTTGCAGCGATAGAGCAGGCCATCGAAACGGTCGCCGCCGGAGGGATGGTGATCGTCGTCGATGACGAGGCTCGTGAGAATGAAGGCGACTTTATCTGCGCCGCCGAGAAGATAACCCCGGAGATGGTTAATTTCATGCTGCGCGATGGGCGAGGGGTGCTCTGTGTTCCGATGCCGCCGGACAGGGCCGCGACGCTGCAGCTGGAGCCCGCCGCCCATTCCAACTCGGCTCTCCACCATACGAATTTCACGGTGAGCGTTGACCTGGCGACTCTCAGGTCCGGGGTCTCGGCATCAGAACGTTGTGATACGATCCGGGCTCTCGCAGCCGAGGAGACCACCCCGGGGGAGCTTGCTCGTCCAGGACATATCTACCCGCTGGTCGCGCACGAGGGCGGTGTCCTGCACCGCGCGGGGCATACTGAGGCGGCTGTCGACCTCGTTCGGCTGGCCGGGCTGACGCCGGTTGGAGCCCTCATTGAAATCCTCGATGAGGATGGGCAGATGGCTCGGGGAGAACGTCTCTTCGAGATCGCCAGGGATAGCGGAACCCCTATCGTCAGTATCGAAGAGCTGATCCGCTATCGCCGGCGTACCGAGACGCTGGTGGACCGGGTCGTCGAGACGAATCTTCCCACGGATGATTTCGGCGAGCTGACGGTCTACGGCTACAAGGTTCATTTCGATTCCAGCGAGCCGATAGTCATTCTCAAGGGCGACCTTCATAGCGTGGAGGCT